>Monroe_p1__coassemble_3551_pt1 | contig 2849 bp, 3 predicted proteins | sample Monroe_p1__metabat2_low_PE_006 | metagenome-assembled genome bin Monroe_p1 | reverse complement strand
TATATAATTCTATCGAAGTATTTTTACTTTGAATCACGTTCTTGCACCGCATCTGTTCGCTCTGTGCTCAGTCACATAGCCCGCTATGCTCCTTTGCACAGAACAAACAACTACGGCACAATAACGTAATTCAAATGTAAAAATAATTTTGAACACCTACTTAGCATTTCATGTAAATTCACACACGCCAGACCTCATGGTTTAACACTCGCAGCACAGGCCAATAGGCAGCTGCTTGAAGAAATCACGTGAATGGGCGAACCATGGACAGGCGGTTATTCACACGGCCCTAAAACCGGAATATGCCGTCCGTCGGCATCCATTTACTACCCCGTATTTGCTCAATTCAAAACCATTTTTCCTGACAAGAAACCAGGTGAACGGGGCTTCATGAGGTGAAGAAAGCAGGGAAAAAGGCGGGAGAAAGGCGGGAACTGGCGATTATCAGTGGCAAAAAATGTGATTTTGCGCAGAAACAAGCCTAAATTTGAAACCATTGATAATGAGCCGTATTACCTTTTAAAAATCGGTAACTTACCATTTTTGTGGTAAATTTAAAGGGCTAAAATAAGAAAACCCGATTGAGCAAAATATTTTTCTTAACTTTGCACCGGATTTTGTCAGATTGGGCATTAACGGTCCATCGCGGCCGAATCCAAAAAATAAGTTCTACAGAAAAATACGTTCTACAAACAACTCGAATGATGCAACCTGAAGCAAAAAACTTTCAGGCAGGCACTATACTAAATTACAAATGAAAAAAATACTCCTGCTTCTTCAAGTTCTGCTCGTGATGAGCTCTTTCAGCTCATGTATTCAAGACGAACCGCTCAATGCGGAATGCGACATCATTGCTGTCGATTCCCTTTGGCTTGAACAACAAATGGATATTATCGTTGGTAAACCCATCGTAACGAACGACCTCGTTTCGTTCAATATTAAAAGAGATGCAGACCGGACGCATTTAAATCCGCGTTTTGTGCTGACCGATGGGGCACGCATCACCATGACGCTCGATGGTCAAGAATTGGAGGCTAACGGCGTGATGCGCGACTTTACTTCGCCTCAAACTTACACCGTTCATTCCGAAGACGGAAAATGGCATAAGGACTATAAAGTTTCTTTCAACTATCCTACCACACCTACCACAACTCAACTGCTCGGTTTCGAACACTTTGAATTGGATGCCACCGGCCGCTACCACCAATGGTACGAAATCGACCCGACCGACGCAACGAACCCGCGCCGTTCATACTGGGCTTCGGGCAACAGTGCCTACGCCATTACAGGTATGGGTAAGAAATACGACGATTATCCCACCGTGTCTGACCCTATGGGCGTGAAGGGTAATTGTGTAAAACTGACTACCTGCCGCACAGGTTCGTTTGGCGACTTGGTGAAAATGCCCATCGCTGCCGGCAACCTTTTTATCGGTACGTTCGACACGAAAATTGCCATGAGCCAACCGCTCAAGGCCACGGGCTTCGGTCTGCAACTTGTAGGCGGTAAGCCGCTGAAACTGACGGGATACTACAAGTACAAAGCGGGCGAGGTGTTTACCGACAAGAACAAGCAAGTATGCCCCGAACGTCATGACACTGCCGACATATATGCAGTCGTCTACGAAGTCGATCCCTCGAATTTCGTTCCGCTCAATGGCGACAATGTGCTCAGTTCTGACCGCATCGTGATGGTGGCACGCATTGACAACCCGGGTGAACCTGCAGAATGGACGCACTTCGAAGAACCATTCCGTTTGATGCCTGGCAAGCAGTTTGACAAACAGCGCATGAGCAACGACGGATATGCTATTACTGTGGTTTGTACATCAAGCCGTCAGGGTGCTTACTTCGAAGGTGCAGTCGGTTCGACACTCTATGTTGATGAATTGCGCATACTTTGGGAAATCGAAACAGACGGCAAGTAAGCCAAGTTCTGTAAGCCCGGCACCGCTGGTTTAGTCCACTCCACTCTTTTTCCTTTTCATCTTCAGACATCACATCGTGAAACAGATATTTTTACTCCTCGCATTCCTCGGAGCTGGTTTTTCGCTCCAGGCTCAAACTCAAACGGCGGCACAGACGGGTGCAGACATCGCTACCCTGACAGCCGACGAAAACAAAGGCCCTAACGAGGCCAAGGATACCGACATCAACTTGCTGAAAGCTGCCTTGAAGGGTTGGCACGTGCGTGTGGGTGCCGGTGTCAGCATCGGCGGTTCGGCGCCACTGCCCATTCCGGCCGAAATCCGCAAAATCGACTCCTACAACCCGACGCTTTGCATTCAGCTTGAAGGCGATGCACACAAAAAGTTTGGCAAACACTGGGGCATGATGGTGGGCGTGCGCTTCGAAAACAAGGGCATGGAAACCGATGCTACGGTGAAAAACTACCACATGGAGGCTGTCAACGTGGACGGCTCGGGCAAAATCATCGGTGCCTTTACGGGCAAGGTAAACACGGAGGTCGACTTGAACTACCTGACTTTCCCGATTCTTGCCACTTACAGCTTCAACGACCGTTGGCAAATTGCTGCCGGACCCTACCTTTCGTGGATGATGAAGGGCGAATTTACGGGAAAGGCTTCCGATGGTTACATCCGCGACCAGAACCCTACGGGCACGAAGACCGAAGTAACGATGGCTACCTACGACTTTTCGCACAACTTGCGCCGCTTTCAGTGGGGCTTGCAGGTGGGCGGTGAGTTCAAGGCCTACAAGCACCTCAGCGTCACGGCCAATGTGCAATGGGGCTTGAACGGCATTTTCCCCTCGGATTTCCAGAGCGTCACCTTCGACCTCTTCCCCATTTACGGTACCATCGGCTTCAACTACCTGTTCTAAATGAAC
>Monroe_p1__coassemble_1190_pt1 | contig 7419 bp, 6 predicted proteins | sample Monroe_p1__metabat2_low_PE_006 | metagenome-assembled genome bin Monroe_p1 | reverse complement strand
TTACAGGGTAAAAGAAAAGCCGCATTTCATTTGGCTCGCCGTCGAGTTTGCTGTAATTTTGCGTACACATTGGTGCAAAGCCCTATAGCAAGGCCGTTTTGCACCCATTTGCGAATCGTAAACTTATAAAGCAAAACAATGATTGATATTTTCATTCTCATCCTCCTTTTGTGGGCCGCATTCAGCGGTTGGCGCTCGGGATTTTTGAAAGAAGTGGTTTCGACCGTAGGTTTTCTGGTCGGTTTGTTTGTGGCAGCAACCTGCTATAAAACCTTCGGCCAGTATTTAGCTGTGAACGGCAGCGAAGCCAATATGCTGACCAGCATTATCGCCTTTTTGCTGCTTTGGGTTATTGTGCCCATTGTGCTCGGACTGGTGGCCAACATCCTGACCAAAGCCCTGAAGGGTATGCAGCTCGGACTGCCCAACTCGATACTCGGCGCGGCGGTGAGTGTGACGAAATACTTGATTCTGATGAGCTGTGTGCTCAACGTTATGGAGACGCTGCACATTATGAACACCGAAAAATCGGAATCGTCGCACCTTTACAAGCCCGTGACCGGTGCCTTGCAGTATTTCTTTCCGAAAGACAGCACGCACCTGGAACGCATGAACGACTGGATGAATCAAAAGAACGACACGGTGTGGATTGACTTTACGAAAAAAGCACCGGCCGACAGTGCGCAACAGGCGCAATAAACCCTGCTGGCGAGGCACGTCGGGGCTACCGTACGGGAACGATAAAGGGGGATTGACAACCTTTGGCTTCGCTTCCGGGCACATGGTGCTTGAACGGGTCGGCTTCGCCACGCATAGCTCTTAACCATTACCTATATGGCAAACAACGAATTTGTAAAAGAAATAGCCGATAAGAAATACGAATACGGCTTTACGACAGACATACACACTGAAATCATCGAACAGGGCCTGAATGAGGACATTATCCGCCTGATTTCTGCCAAAAAGCAGGAACCCGAGTGGCTGCTCGACTTCCGACTCAAGGCCTACCGGCACTGGCTTACGCTCGAACAGCCCGACTGGGGACATGTGGCGCTGCCCGAAATTGACTATCAGGCCATTTCGTACTATGCCGACCCTACGAAAAAACAAAAGGACGAGGGTAAAAAGGAAATTGACCCGGAGCTGATGAAGACTTTCGATAAACTGGGTATTCCCCTTGAAGAACGCATGGTGTTGGCCGGCGTGGCGGTCGATGCGGTGATGGACTCGGTTAGTGTGAAAACCACGTTTAAGGAAAAACTGCAGGAAAAGGGCATTATTTTCAGCTCGTTTTCGGAAGCTGTGCGCGAAAACCCGGAGTTGGTGCGCAAATACTTGGGTACGGTGGTTCCGCATACCGACAATTACTTTGCAGCACTGAACAGTGCCGTGTTTAGCGACGGCTCGTTTGTTTACATTCCGAAAGGCGTGCGCTGCCCGATGGAACTTTCTACTTATTTCCGTATCAACGCCCGCAATACCGGACAGTTTGAACGTACGCTCATCGTTTGCGACGACGGCGGCTATGTGAGCTACCTTGAAGGTTGCACCGCCCCCATGCGCGACGAAAACCAGCTGCATGCTGCCATCGTTGAAATCGTGGTGAAGGAAAATGCGGAGGTGAAATACTCAACCGTGCAAAACTGGTACCCCGGCGACAAGGACGGCAAGGGCGGTGTGTATAACCTGGTGACGAAGCGCGGACAGCTGCGCGGTGCGAATTCGAAATTGTCGTGGACGCAGGTTGAAACGGGTTCGGCCATTACCTGGAAGTATCCCTCGTGTGTGCTGATGGGCGATAACTCGCAGGCTGAGTTCTACTCGGTGGCTGTGACGAACAATCATCAGGAGGCCGACACGGGTACGAAGATGATTCACCTTGGCAAAAACACGCGCAGCACCATTATTTCAAAGGGTATTTCGGCTGGTAAGAGCCAGAACTCTTACCGTGGTTTGGTGAAAGTGGGCCCGAAGGCCGTTGGGGCACGCAATTATTCGTCGTGCGACTCGCTCCTTCTGGGCGATCAGTGCGGTGCACACACTTTCCCCTACATTGATGTGGCTAACCCCGATGCTACGGTGGAACACGAGGCTACGACGTCGAAGATTTCTGAGGATCAGCTGTTCTACTGCAATCAGCGCGGCATTCCCACCGAGGACGCTGTTTCGCTCATTGTGGGCGGTTATGCCAAGGAGGTTATCAACAAACTGCCGATGGAATTTGCCGTCGAAGCGCAAAAGTTGCTCAGCGTTTCGCTCGAAGGCAGCGTGGGATAATGCGCTGCGCATACATTGAACTGCAAATCATTTTCGACATTTGCTTACAGACATAGAAAAAACCGTTTCGTTGCGAAGGTATTTGGCAGCGAAACGGTTGTTTTTTTTAAGAAGAAGGGGCTGAAAAGCATCGAAGCAGGGACCTATGAACCTGTTTGATGAAAAAACGAATATTAGCGTAATTATTTATTCAGCGTTCTTTGACATGTTGTGACCACAGAAAGTAAGGCAGGTAAGCCTGTCTGAAACCCATGCGTGCAGATGCGTTTTGGTTACGCACCTTTAATGGAGGCTGCCGCAAACGGATTGAATGGTGATGTGTTGTGGAACCCCCCAAAAAAAAGGTTTCCCTTTACGCAGCACGCTTGTTGCTAAATGGGAAACCGTGGGTAAAAAAATTGTAAGGATTGTGAGCTAAGGAATGGGAAACGGCCTATACCATATTTTTGCGGGCCTCGTTGATGAGTTTGGCACAGCGTTCCGGGTCGGCCTTTCGTTCTTCGGCGTAGCGTTCGGTGAGGAAGGCAAAGAACTGGTCGTTGCCGGTGAGTTGCGCCAGATTCTTACATCCTGCTTCGATGCTGACGCTCGTTCCGCACTTCATGTTGTTGGTGTCGATGAGCGAAAAGTGATAGCGTTCGCCAATTTTATCGTACAGAATGTTGGTCGACGAAAAATCGCGATGCAGAAAACCGCCTTCGTGCAAATGGGCCGCAAAGCGCGCAAATGCTGTGAGCACGTTGTGCTGTTCGTCGGTCGATTCGCCGGTGAGGGTGAGCATGTTGTAGCGATAGTTCGAGAGCAGGCAAACGAAATAGGTGGTTTGCTTCCAAAGTCCGTGCCTGTACATGACATAGGCTATTGATTCGGGACTTTCAAAACCGCGTTCGCGCAGCTGCATGGGGCGCCAGTAAGCCTGCTTTCCTTTTGATGATTTGTAAATCATTTGTTGCAGACGCCGTTGCAACGTCGGAGGCGCATAGCGCTTTACACAAAGCGTCAGTCCGTCCACTTTCAGCGTCTTAATCACATTTCGCCCGCTGTGGATTTCGTGGCCCTCGTTCTCGAAATGTTCTTCGAGTTTCGTCATGTAAGCGCGTAGTCTTTCGTATTTTGGGTTGAGAATGATTTTCATGAACAGATTTTGTACAGATTTCAGGATAAGCATTGTGCGCCGTTGCATGAACGACGCTTCATCATTGGCCCCCGACGCAGGCAGGAGCTTCAGTTTGCTATGCTAAAAATGTAAAGGAAAAACTTGGGCATCGTGTATAAATTCGCTACAAAGGTAGTTAAAATATATAAGAATAAAACGTGTGTGATTGTTTTTTTGTCAAAATAATCTTTGTATTTCGCCCGATTTACCCCATACACTCTCGGTTTTGGACCTAAGGCGCCTGGAATGTGACGAAAATGAGGCGGTTCGTGAAAGTTAAAAGGAAGTGAAATGCAACGAAAAGCTGGCGAATGAACCCCTGAATAAAGGTATTTTTTTGTAACTTTGCCTTTGGCCCATTCAGGCCATCCCCTACATTAACCCTACTATCGCTTTACAACGATGACAGACAAGACCAAAGACGACTCAGAATTACAAAAAAATAGCCAACCTGCTGACGAAACAACCTCTACTGACGCTGAACGCACGGAAGAGGAGCCAACCGATGATGTGCAGAACGGCGATGAGGCTGATGATAGCCAAACTCAGGCGCATGCTGACTATACCCCCCAACAAACCAAAGACAGAGAGGGAAACTTGCAGCTCACCGGCATGTATCAGAATTGGTTTCTTGACTATGCCTCGTATGTAATTCTTGAACGTGCCGTGCCGCACTTGGGCGATGGACTCAAACCCGTGCAGCGACGCATCTTGCACTCCATGAAGCGCTTGGACGACGGACGATACAACAAGGTGGCCAACATCGTGGGACATACCATGCAATTTCACCCGCATGGCGATGCTTCAATCGGCGATGCACTGGTGCAGCTGGGACAGAAAAACTTGCTCGTCGACTGTCAGGGTAACTGGGGTAACATCCTTACGGGCGATGGGGCTGCCGCGCCGCGTTACATCGAGGCACGATTGTCGAAATTTGCCCTCGATGTGCTGTTTAACCCTAAAACGACGGATTGGAAACTCTCGTACGACGGACGTAACAAAGAACCTATTTCGCTGCCTGTGAAGTTTCCGCTGCTCTTGGCTCAGGGAGCGGAGGGCATTGCCGTGGGACTTTCGGCTAAGATTCTGCCGCATAACTTTGGCGAACTTTGCGATGCGGCCATTCATTACCTGCATGGCGAACCTTTTCACCTTTATCCCGACTTCCTGACGGGTGGTTCGATCGATGTGTCGCGCTACAACGATGGTTTGCGCGGGGGAGCGGTAAAAGTGCGTGCGAAAATCGAAAAACTCGACAACCGTACGCTCGTTATCCGCGAAATTCCGTTTGGCAAAACCACTTCGTCGCTCATCGACTCTATCCTGAAAGCCAACGAAAAGGGTAAGATAAAAATTCGCAAGGTCGACGATAATACGGCGCAAAACGTCGAAATCCTGGTGCACCTTACGCCGGGCACTTCATCGGACAAGGCTATCGATGCGCTTTATGCCTTTACCGACTGCGAAATTTCGATTTCGCCCAACTGCTGTGTCATCGACGAGAAAAAGCCGAAGTTCCTGACGGTGAGCGATGTGTTGCGCCGCTCGGTGGACCATACGCGCAGTTTGCTCGAAAAGGAACTGCTTATCCGCCGTGCCGAACTGATGGAAAGTTTGCATTTCGCTTCGCTCGAACGCATCTTCATCGAAGAACGCATTTACAAAGACCGAAACTTCGAACAGGCTAAGGATATGGATGCTGCCGTGGCACACATCGACGGCCGGCTTGAACCCTTTAAAAAGGATTTCTACCGCGAGGTGACGCGCGACGACATACTGCGACTCATGGAAATTAAAATGGGACGCATCCTGAAGTTTAACAAGCAAAAGGCTGAGGAACTGATTGCCCGCATGACCGAGGAGGTGGCGCACATTGACCGCGACCTGAAAAACATGGTGGAAGTGACGGCTAACTGGTTTGCGCTGATTCGCGACAAATACGCTGCGGCTTATCCGCGACACACAGAAATACGTTCGTTCGACAATATCGAGGCTGCCAAGGTGATTGAGGCCAACGAAAAGCTTTACATCAACCGCGAGGACGGATTCATGGGCACGAGCTTGAAAAAGGACGAGTTTGTTGAGAACTGTTCGCCCATCGACGATGTCATCATTTTCTATCGCGACGGTACTTACAAGGTGACGCGTGTGCAGGAAAAGGTGTTTATCGGCGAAACGGAACGTGCCAAGAAAGAAAAGCGCAAAAAGGTGGAAATTATCCACATCGCTGTGTTCAAAAAGGGCGATACGCGTACCATTTACAATGCCGTTTATCGCGACGGAGCCAGCAATGCGTGCTTTATCAAGCGTTTCAACGTAACCTCGATTACGCACGACCGCGAATACGACGTGACACTCGGTACGCCCGGCAGCCGCATCCTGTACTTTACGGCGAACCCCAATGGCGAGGCTGAGGTAATCAAGGTGACTTTCCGACCTAATCCTAAACTGAAACGCATTAGTTTCGATAAGGACTTTGGCGAAATTCTGGTGAAGAGCCGACAGAGCCGAGGAAATTTGCTCACGCGCATCGATGTGCACAAAATTACGCTCAAGGCACACGGTGCTTCGACCTTAGGCGGTCGGAAAGTGTGGTTTGACCATGATGTGCAGCGCCTTAACTACGATGAACGCGGTGCTTATTTGGGCGAGTTTCATTCAGACGACTTGGTGCTGGTGATGCTCGACAGTGGCCAGTTCTATACCACGTCGTTCGACATCAACAACCATTACGAACCTACGGGCATTTTGCGTGTTGAAAAATTCAGCGAAACCAAGGTGTGGACAGCTGTGCTTTTCGATGCCGACCAGCAGGGTTTTCCGTATGTGAAGCGTTTCACCGTGGAAAGGGCTTCTCAGACTAAACCGCAAAGTTTCATTGGCGAGAATCCCCAGTCGCGCTTTGTGTTGCTCACCGAGGCCGCTTATCCGCGTTTGCGCGTGACTTACGGCGAGGCCGATGCTTTTCGCGACCCGTTGGAGGTGGACGTGGAGTCGTTTATCGGTGTGAAGAGCTACAAGGCAAAGGGTAAGCGACTGACTACTTGCGCGGTAGAACGCATTGAAGAGTTGCCACCGCTGCGTGAGGCCACTCCGGAACCCGAAGAGGAAGAGCAGCCCGAGGAACAGCCCGAAGTAAAGACGGCTGATAACACCGAGGAACCCAAACAGCTTTCGCTCTTCGACCTTATGTCTGCTGACGAATAAGTGGGTGCTTAAAACGAGGTTGTTCACCTACTTAAAACAAGATTGTTCACCTGTTCAAAATGAGGTTGTTCACCTGTTTTACTAATGAACCTTATTCATTCGCTGCTTGCGCTTTTTCCCGGCAAATAACGAACGCTTGTTGCCAACAAACGTGCCGTGACGGGTTGAATGCAAACAGCATTTTAAACATAGATAAAAAATATGACGCACCAAGAATTGATGAGACGTGCCATTCAGTTGGCCGTCGACAATGTGAAGAACGGTGGTGGTCCCTTTGGGGCTGTCATTGCACGCAACGGCGAAATCATTGCTGAAGGGGTGAACCGCGTTACGCCGAACCACGACCCGACAGCTCACGCTGAAGTGCAAGCCATACGTGCTGCTGCTGCCCGACTCGAAAACTTCGATTTGGCGGGTTGCAGCATTTACTCCTCGTGCGAACCTTGCCCCATGTGTCTTGGAGCTATTTACTGGGCACATCTGGACCATCTTTATTTTGCTGCAACCAAAACGGATGCCGCACGCGCCGGATTCGACGATGCTTTTATTTACGACGAACTGCCGCTGCCCATTCACGAACGTAAACTGGCTACTGACACGATGATGCAGACTGAAGCGCAGGAACCCTTCGACAATTGGATGCAGAAAACCGATAAGGTGGAGTACTAAATTTACAGCTTTTGTTTTTACTAAAATGATAACGGCTACCGACTTGAAACAATCAGTTGGTAGCCGTTATTCTTGTTTTGTTGCTAAGGTTGAGGTCGGTTGAGCCTATT
>Monroe_p1__coassemble_811_pt1 | contig 10401 bp, 9 predicted proteins | sample Monroe_p1__metabat2_low_PE_006 | metagenome-assembled genome bin Monroe_p1 | reverse complement strand
CGCCTCAAAAATTAAGGCAAATCTTGAATTTCATAAAAGTTCAGACGACTTCACTATCACAAGAATGTCACTACCCAATGATGGATAAAATGTAAAAATAATTTTGAGCACCTATTTAGGAAAATTAGTGCCAACTATATTGATGCCAATTCCTAGTTTGTTGCACCTATGACGATATTAACCTATTTCTTAATAGAGACAAAATTTAATAGCTCGATTAAAGATTCGTTGGAAAGCAAAATAAGCGTATGCACTGCCGTTTTTTGTAAAGTTTCAAAAGTGCTGATTATCAGCAATTCCAAGATTGTCAAAACTAGCTCGGAACTAATTTCAACTAGCTCGGAACTAATTCAAACTAGGTCGGAACTAATTTCAACTAGGTCGGAACTAATTTCAACAATCGGGGAGTAAATTTTTGAGAACAAAGAACCTCGTGAATTAAACGGCTGAAAACGAAGGTTTTTGGTGGAGCTTATTTTAATCTTAGATGAGGATAGCTCTTAACATTTTCCCAGAAGTGGAATGTGGAACAACAGGGGGTGACAGGAAGATACCTACATATAAAAAAGCCGCCGTTCGCAGGGTGTAACTGCGAACGGCGGCTTGTTATGGGGGAATGGGCTATGGAGTAATTTCAAATTGCATGAAATTACTGGGAGCAGAAGCGGAGGGGGTGGGGTTAGTCGCGGTGGAAGATGTCGCGGGTGTAGATTTTTTCGCGCACATCGTTGAGCGATGGATCGTAGCGGTTGGCTATGATGGCATTGGCTTGCTGCTTGAAGGTGGATAGGTCGTTGATGACCTGACTGCCAAAGAAGGTGGAACCGTTGGGAAGGGTGGGTTCGTAAATAATGACTTCGGCGCCCTTGGCCTTGATGCGCTTCATGACGCCCTGAATGGACGACTGACGGAAATTGTCGGAATTTGACTTCATGGTGAGGCGATAGACACCGACTACGCAGCGTTTTTCCTGACCGGGAAGGTAGGCACTGTTGTGATAATAGTCGTAGTAGCCGGCTTTTTTCAGCACTTGGTCGGCTATGAAGTCCTTGCGGGTGCGGTTGCTCTCGACAATGGCGGTCATCATGTTTTGCGGCACGTCCTGATAGTTGGCAAGGAGTTGCTTGGTGTCTTTGGGCAGACAGTAGCCGCCGTAGCCAAAGGAGGGATTGTTGTAATGCGTGCCGATGCGGGGGTCGAGGCCTACGCCCTGAATAATGGCTTGGGTGTCGAGGCCTTTGACCTCGGCATAGGTGTCGAGTTCGTTGAAGTAGCTTACGCGCAGGGCCAAATAGGTGTTGGCAAAGAGCTTGACGGCCTCAGCTTCCTTCATGCCCATAAAGAGGGTGGGTATGTCGGGCTTCAAGGCGCCCTCTTGCAGCAGCGAGGCAAAGGTGTGGGCGGCGGCGGTGAGGGCGGGTATGTCGGCTATGCGGCGTATGGCTTCGTCTTCGGCATTGAAACGGTCGTCAGTGAGGAGCTTGGGCACACCAATGATGATGCGGCTGGGGTAAAGATTGTCGTAGAGGGCTTTGCTTTCGCGCAGAAACTCGGGGGCAAAGAGCAGATTGAAACGCGATACACCGCGAAGGGCATATTTGGCATACAAACTGCGACAGTAGCCTACGGGTATGGTGGACTTTATCACCATTACGGCGCGGGAGTTGACGCTGAGGACGAGGTCGATGACGTCTTCAATGTGATGGGTGTCGAAGTAGTTTTTGACCGGGTCGTAGTTGGTGGGCGCGGCAATGACTACGAAGTCGGCATCGGCATAGGCTGCGGCTCCGTCGAGTGTGGCAACGAGGTTGAGGGGCTTTTCGGCCAGGTATTTTTCGATGTACTCGTCCTGTATGGGCGACTTTTTCTGATTGATGAGGTCGACCTTTTCGGGAATAACGTCGACGGCCGTTACCTGATGATGTTGTGCTAAAAGGGTGGCTATGCTCAGTCCGACATAGCCAGTGCCTGCCACTGCTATTTTCATAAACTCTGACTAATTTAGGGTTGCCACGCTATGGGGCTATTCGTGTGTGTGCTCGGCAAACTGCTGCATGAGCCATGCTTTTTGTTGGGCGATGGTGAGGTTGGAGTTGTCGAGCAAAAGGGCGTCGTCGGCTTGGCGCAGGGGGGCTACTTCGCGGTGTGAATCGATGTAGTCGCGTTCCTTGACGTTGGCAAGTATGTCGTCGTAGCTGACGGTTTGGCCTTTGGCGGTGAGTTCGTCGTAGCGGCGCTGTGCGCGTACTTCGGCCGAGGCGGTGACAAATATTTTGAGTTCGGCCTGGGGGAAAACAACGGTGCCTATGTCGCGGCCGTCCATGACGATGCCTTTGTCGCGACCCATGCGTTGCTGTTGGGCGGTCATGGCTGTGCGCACAAAGGGGAGGGCTGCCACGGGACTGACGTGTGAACTGACTTCGAGTCCGCGAATTTCGTTTTCCACACATTCGCCGTTAAGGCAGGCTTGGGGGAGGTTGGTTTCGGGGTCGAGCTTGAAGCTGACTTCGATTTGGGGCATGAGGGCTTCGAGGCGGTCGGCCTGGATGGTGCCATCGGCATTGAACAGCTGGTTGCGCAGGGCAAAGAGGGTGACGGTGCGGTACATGGCGCCGGTGTCGACGTAGATGTAGCCTACTTCGCGGGCGAGGTCTTTGGCCATGGTGCTTTTGCCGCAGGATGAATGGCCGTCGATGGCCACGATTATCTTTTTCATACGAATAGATGTATTATCGGAAAGGGTTCGTTATCGGAAATGGTTTGAAATGAGAGGGTGAAAAAAGGAGGGGGAGGCTTAAAGGGTGTAGCCGGCATTGAACATGAGGGAGTTGCCAGCCTGATGGTAGCGGGCAAAGGTGGCACCGAACTTGAAGCGCTTGAGGGTGAGTCCGCCACCTATCGAAAGGCCGGCCATGTGTGATGAGCCGGAGGCTTTGAGTTCGTAGGCGCGGCGGAAGTTGTAGCCGAGCGAGAAGTAAAGGTAGTCGGTGGGGAGAACGTCGATGCCGACGACGAGGTGATTGAGGAATTTTTTGGTGAAGCTCAAATCGTCTTTTTTCTCGCCATATTCGTTGGTTTCGTCATCGGGCAGGGCAAAATAGCTCGACTTCCACCGGGTGAGGTCAGTGAGCGTGATGTGAAGACGAATGGGCAGATGGGCCATTCCTTTGGTAAAGCCAAAGGCAAGGGTGAAGGGCAGATGGGTGCGTATGCCTCCGTCGTAGGCTTTGAGCTGCGTACCGATGTTCTGTGCGGCCAGCGAAAGCGAGAGGTCGCCTTCTTCGTCGTAATAGTTGAGTCCGAGGTCGACGGCAAGTGCCATGCTGGAGTAGTCGGCCAGTCCGGAATAAATGAACTTGAGGTTGGCACCACCGGTCCAGCGGTCGCTGAAGAGATAGCTGTAGCCGGTGCCGACGATGATGTCCTTTGCCTTGAATTCGCCGGTAACCTGTCCGGTTTCGTCGGTTTCGTCGAAGCTTCCGTAATTCATGTACTGTATGCCAGCTGCCATGGTGTGACGTTCGCCGAAGGCTTTGGTGAAATGGGCTCCCATCCAGCTGCTTCCGGCATGATATGTCATAAAGTTTAGGCCGAAGGAAAGGTCGTCTGCATTGGCATAAAGTGCCGGATTGGCCCAACCTACAGTGGGGTCGGCTTCAATCAGGCTGACATTCACGCCCCCCAGGGCTGCTGTGTGGGACGACACGGGCATACGCACGGCATTGAACGAGGAGGAATACTCCTGGCACAGGCCGAACAGGGGCAGAAGGCCGAACATGAGTGTGCAGAATAACTTTATTTTCATTTAAGTTTTGATTTTTGTGCCCAAAGGTAGTAAGAAAAAATTTATTTGCCGTATCTTTGTTCACACAAATACGACTGATGCTGAAATGAATAAAGCTGCGGGTGGTTCGAAAAAGACTGAAGTTTTTTTCGCCCTGAAAGAAATAGAAGTCGTCTAAACTTTTCTGACGAAGATTTGATATGGAGATTTATCTCTTCTAAATTCAATCTTCACCTTTCTTTTTGGCCGTTTCTTGACCTTTCATCAGTCGTGTAGCTCGCTACACTCCTTCTTCAAGGCCCAAAAACGCCTCAAAAATTAAGGCAAATCTTGAATTTCATAAAAGTTCAGACGACTTCATAATTTCGTTTTGGCTGTAGCGGTTTGGATGAAAATTATTTCGAGCAGCCGCTTCATTGAACTTTTCCGACAGCTATTATGGTTTTAAATAAATAAACGTGCGTTCATCCGAATTATTATCTAAGGAATGGTGTGATATTGTTTTTGAACATCGCAACCGAGATTATGGTGCCTACCGTCTCCGACAACGGGCAGGCGCCCGATACAGATATGCCTTGATAGTAGTGGTGGGAGGATTTTTACTGACTGCGACTGCTGCGGTGGGTACGGCTGTGTACGTAAGATACATGATGCAGCGCGAAACGGTGAATGCTGAGGATTTGCTCAACGAACTGAAACCGACCAACCTGAAAGAGGGTTACAAAATGCACTTTGTGCAAACGGCGCGGCTGGCTCCGCGAATTTCGATGGGGCCGGGGGCTACGCAGGGTACTCCCGAAATTGTGGAGGGTAATCCTGAAACGAAAATCATTGGCATTAAGGATAAATTTATCTTCGAACCCGACGAGAACCTGATTATCACGCCTATCGAGGAGGAAACAAGGGCGCACGATTCGACCTTGCCGCTGGCTAAACAAAAAATTGTGCCTACGGAGGTGGTGAAGCAACTTCCGGAATTTCCGGGGGGTGCGCAGCGGTTTATGAAATGGCTTAACGACCACATTGTGTATCCGCAGCGTTGCCTTGACCTGAGACAGGAGGGCGAGGTGTCGATGAGTTTCGTTGTGGGTACTGATGGGTATGCACAGGATTTGGAAGTGAAAGGGGCTTTCGATGCCGAAATTTATCGTACCATCAAAAATGCCTTTTCGCGTATGCCAAAATGGCAACCGGGTAAAAACGAACAGGGTGAACTGACGCCGGTGAAAATTACGGTACCCATTAAGTTTCATCTGTAAAACGGAAAAGGGTTTTCCTTGACTGACTAACTGCTTCTGACAACAAGAGTACATTATGCTAAATATTGAAATTGATGCTTCATCGGGGTTCTGCTTCGGGGTGACTACGGCCATCAGTAAAGCTGAAGAGGAACTGGCTACGGCCGACAACTTGTGTTGCCTGGGCGACATCGTGCACAACGGCAGCGAATGTGAACGCTTGCATGCCTTGGGGCTGCGAACCATTAACCACGATGAACTGAAACTGCTGAAACACGGCACTAAGGTGCTGCTTCGCGCACATGGTGAACCGCCGGCTACTTATGCCTTGGCGCAGGAAAGGGGCATCTGCATCATTGATGCTACTTGCCCGGTGGTGTTGCAACTGCAAAGGCGCATCAAAAAGGTGTACTCGGAGCCTAACCATCCGCAAATCGTGATTTACGGAAAAAGAGGACATGCCGAGGTGCTGGGACTGGTGGGACAGACGCAGGGCGAGGCGGTTGTGATTGAATGCGTCGAAGAGGCGGAACAACTCGACTTTTCAAAACCGATTGCGCTGTTTTCGCAAACTACGAAACCGCTTGAGGGTTTTCAACAGGTGGTGGACTACATCACTGAACACATGGTGAATCCGGCCGACTTCCGCTCGTTCGACACCATTTGCCGACAGGTGGCTAACCGACTGCCGAACATCCGCACATTTGCTTCGAAACATGATGTGGTGGTGTTCGTTTGCGGACTGAAAAGTTCGAACGGACGGGTGCTTTACGAGGCTTGCCGCCAGGTGAATCCGCGCTCGTATCTGGTTGACAATCCTGAGGCTATTCACCGCGAATGGTTTGAGGGGGCTAACAGCGTGGGCATTTGTGGGGCTACGTCTACGCCCAAATGGCTCATGGAAAATTGCCGAAACCGCATTGAGAGTTTTCAGTAACACGCGGAATGGACGGTGGAAGGATTTGACTGACATTTCATTTGTTTTGACTGACATTCCGCTTGTTTTGACTGACATTTTCCTTTCTTTGACTGACATTTCATAAATTCGTAAACAACAATAAACCTACGATCTATGCTCGACACCATCAATAAGGCACTTGCTGCCGTTGACTACCCCACTCAGCCTGTGGGACTTTACGAACCTATCAGCTATGTGCTCGACATGGGGGGCAAACGCTTGCGCCCTACGTTGCTGCTCATGGCTTACAGCTTGTACAAAAATGACTTCGAAACGGCTATGCCGGCTGCCATCGGTATCGAAACTTACCATAACCATACGTTGCTGCACGATGACTTGATGGATAACGCGGATATGCGCCGCGGACGGGCTACGGTGCATAAAAAATGGAACGATAACACGGCTATCCTTTCGGGCGATACCATGCTGATTATGGCTTTCCGCCATTTCATGAATTGCCAAAACGAACGTACGCCTGAGGTGCTCGAACTGTTTGCTCGCACGGCACAGGAAATTTGCGAAGGACAACAGTATGATGTGAACTTCGAAACGCGCACTGATGTGACCGAGGCTGAATACATCGAAATGATACGACTGAAAACTTCGGTGCTGCTGGCTTGTGCTGCCAAGGCGGGGGCGTTGCTGGCAGGGGCTCCGAACGAGGATGCAGAAATGCTGTATCGTTTTGCTGAAAAGGTGGGATTGGCCTTCCAGCTTCAGGACGATTACCTGGATGTGTATGGCGATCCGGCTGTGTTTGGCAAAAAAATCGGGGGCGACATTCTTTGTGGCAAAAAGACGTTTTTGCTCATCAATGCCCTGGAGCGTGCTGACGAGGCTACGCGTAACCGTTTGCTGGCACTCATCGAAGACCATAACTTGCCGGCCGAAGAAAAAATTGCTTCGGTGACCGACATTTACAACCATCTGAACATTCCTTCGGTGACGCTCGAGGCTATCAACGCTTTCTATGCCGAGGCTCACAGCGAAATTGCGAAGTTGAGTTTGCCCGAATCGCAATGGTTGCCGCTTTGGGAATATGCTTCGTCGCTGCTGGGACGCAAAAAATAAGGTGATTTCAGTGTCGGATTTTACCCTGCGAATGCAAAAGGAAAATCCGGTTTTTGACGCAAAAAAAACTGGTCTTGACGCTTAGCCGGGAACCCGCAGCGGGATTCTTCGGCTAAGCGTCAAGACCAGTTCAATAAATGGTTTGAGTTTACAAAAGAAAGAAGTTTTACAACAGAAAGAAAAACGCTTGTTTTAAGACATGTTCATCGATACCCACACACATATCTATACAACCGAATTCGACGACGACCGCGAGGAAGTAATCAGCCGGGCAGTTCAAGCAGGTGCGCAGTGTTTGCTGCTGCCTAATATCGACCTTGACAGCATCAGCCCCATGCTGAACTTGTACGAACAGCATCCCGACTTGTGCCGCCCCATGATGGGGTTGCACCCTACGGAATTGCCCGAAAACCCGGAACCGCTGCTCGACCACATGGAAAGACTGCTTGAACAATCGAAGCATCCGTTTGTGGCTATTGGCGAAGTGGGTATCGACTTGTATTGGGACAATTCGCGCTGCATGGAACAAATCGCTGTGTTGCGCCGACAGGCGGAATGGGCGGTGCGTTATCAGTTGCCCCTGGTTATTCACAGCCGTTCGGCTCACCGCGAACTGGTCGACACGCTCTTGCCCTTCAGCCAAAAAATCAGCGGTATTTTCCATTGCTTTGGAGGTACGGCTGACGAAGCGCGCGAACTGCTCGAGGCGTTTCCTCACTTTATGTTGGGCATTGGCGGTGTGCTGACCTTCAAAAAGTCGACCCTGCCTGCTGTGCTGCGTACGCAAGTGCCCTTGAACCGCTTGGTGGTGGAAACGGATGCGCCTTATCTGGCTCCAACGCCTCATCGCGGCAAACGCAACGAACCGGCTTTCATTCCACTGATTATCGACAAACTGACTGAAATTTACGAACTGCCAACGGAGGAAGTTGAACGTCAGTTACTGCAAAATACGCTGCAGATTTTTCCGAAACTGCACGATAAGTAACTGCACGGATTTTGAAGTCGTCTAAACTTTTCTGACGACTTCTTTATTTCACATTTCCCTTCAATATAACCTTTTCTTATACATGAAAAAAACTGAAAAAGCAGCCATCGCACGCATCATAACCGACTTGATTAAAGCGGATGGAATCATCGACCTGCGCGAAATGAATACACTCGATGACCTGCAAAACAAATACGACATCACCGACAATGATTGGAAATCGGGAGGTTCAATCCATTTGGCTGAATCACTCGATGTATTGAAGGAACTGGATGCTGAAACACGGCAGGAATTGCTAAATGACTTTTGCCATGTGGCCATGTCTGACGATTTCTGTGCCAAAGAGGAGGCACTGCTGCTACTGTGCTTGCAGCTCATTATGAAACCGCACAACGACTTCAAGGCGCAAATTCTTTCGGTTAATTCAACGGAACTGAACTTCGACAACTCGCAAATGCTGTATGTCGAAGGAGAATACGACGAAAGCATCAACACGCAAATGCGCCAAAACTACCGCGAAATATGCAACGAGGTCCGGCTATCGGGCTTCGAACTGGTGTATCTTCCGAAAGTATCCGAACACTATCAAAGCATTCCGCAGCATACATTGTTACGCATTGCTTCCTTGCTCTACCCCCAAGTGGGCAACAAACGGTTAGACTACGTCGTTCAGCAAATGCTGACGCTCAACACGGCAACTTTTTGCAATGAACACCTGGCGGGTAAACTGCAAATGAAAAAGCTGCAAGGCGTTTCACCGGCATTCATGATTAAAATAGGAAAGGCTGATATTGACGACAACGCTATGGACAACTTTCTGATTGTCTACATCCATACTTCGCCCGTCGCCACCATGCGGTTTATCATGGATTCCTTTGCCCGGTTTTACCATAACCTCAACATCAATTACATCCGCGAAAAAAAGGAACGCTTCATCTTTACCGGCTACTACAAACAGATTTTCAACATTCTCATGCTGCGCCGTGGCATTAAAAGTAAGGTGGTGGTGGATGCCGCACGCGAAACTATCTGTTTTCCCGAAGCTGACATACAACTGTCGAAAATTCACCGGCGCGAAAAGGCCCTCTATGCGTTGTTTCTGCTGGAATCGGCTCATGGGGGAATCAATTTCAACAAACCGCAATCGGCCAAACACCTTGAACGCTACGAACGGCACATGAAGGCCATCAAACGAAAATATCAGTTAATATACAAAATGTTTGGCGGCGACGTTGACAAAGCGCCCAACATTGAAGTGTCTGAAATCAGACTGCCTATGATTAGCTTACTGAAAAAAGAAATCATGCAGTTTGACGATACCTTATACCACATTGACGACTATTTAATCCAGCGAAATGCCTATGGTAATTACAGTGTAAACCTTTCGCCGAATTTATGCTGTTGCATCACGTCGGCCACTGCTGAGCCTCAACCCATGCATACAGCCGAGGAATGGATGAACATTGCCGCCATTTAAATTGCGTATTCACAAACATTCCTTTTGCGCAAATGTATAAAAGGTTGCAACCATTATACCACTTATCAGTCACATAATGATTGTAACCTTTCATTTTTTAGGTAGCAACCAAACATTTATCTTACATTTGCAAATATTTCTTGCTCATTCATAAGCATCATGTAATATGGAATATTAATGAAGAGTAAAAAAGTAAATATGATGAACCCGTCCTGCAAATTGGGGCTATTTCCGTGTATCACACGGGTAAATGCCTATTCACAGGCCGGAAACAGTTTCTCAACCGAATTCTGGAGATGAAAAAAGTCGCCCCAACACTTTATGCATGAAGTGATGGGGCTTATTTTTTAGGAAAATACCAATCGGCTGTTAACTAGGATCAGTAGCAAAAAGGTGTGGGGGCTGCAACTTTTTGGTGAGGCCAAACGTTGCTGCTTCGTACGTTTTGATAATCGGCATGAGATAAAATGTTATATCCCGATTTCATTTTTTTTCGCGTGTGAAAAATGCACGAAAAAGCCCGTAGATAAAGGGCTGAATGCCCATTCGGAGGTATAGAAAACTTTCGAGGTGCGATATTAGATGCCGAAAAAATTTGGATTTCGGGACCTTCGCTTTGTATCTTTGCATTGCGAAGTCAGGCTGCACCTCAGCATAGCTCTTGAGAGCAAGCTCTCGTCGCTCTGCATTCGGTTTGCACTGACTTTGCCTTCGGTGAAGTCAGGCTGCACCTCAGCATAGCTTTTGAGAGCAAGCTCTCGTCGCTCTGCATTCGGTTTGCACTGACTTTGCATCCGAAACAGATGAAAAAACAGATTTTCCGAATTTACTCATTCAGCGTTCTTTGACATTTTGTTACAACAGAAAGTAAGGCAGGTAGGCCTG
>Monroe_p1__coassemble_727_pt1 | contig 11494 bp, 7 predicted proteins | sample Monroe_p1__metabat2_low_PE_006 | metagenome-assembled genome bin Monroe_p1 | reverse complement strand
CTTCGCTCAAAAGCAAGCTTTTGGCTTGGTACTACGCTCACCTTTCACTACCTTTGTATACGAATCAGTTCGACTGCATTGTTCGCAATTTTACCAAGAACCAACCAAAATAAAATTCAGAGATTTTGATGAATACAAAACTGATATGTTGGCTGATAGGTATGCTTTGCGCACTGACCCTTCAGGCGCAGAACGAATATCCTACGGCCAATCCCACCATGACTTACGTGGATGCCGATGGGGCAGAACAAAACGAAACGCAATACGACGGGTCGGCCCCCTTCAAGGCTACGTTTAAAGCCAATCCCGAAAACGTGGGTAACTATACGCCCCTGTATGAATGGCGCTTTACACGTAACGGAGAGTCGGCCCCTTTCCTGGTGCGTAACGACGAGGATACGGAGTTTGACTTTAACCAATCGGGCAGTTATACGGTGGAACTGCTCATCAGTTTTGTGCAAGGTACTGACACCATTGAATATGTGATGGACCAACCCTTCAGTGTGACGATTTCTGAATCAAAACTTGAAGTGCCTAATGCCTTTACACCCAACGGCGACGGCATCAACGATGTGTTCCGCGTGAAAGAAGGCTATAAAAGCATCATCAGCTTTAAGGCACAGGTGTTTAACCGATGGGGTAAAAAACTCTATGAGTGGAGCGACCTGGAAGGTGGATGGGACGGAAAGTCCGGCGGTAGCAATGTGCCCGACGGAGCTTACTACCTGCACATCCAGGCCCGTGGCGCAGATGGACGTAAATACCACATTAAAAAAGTAATCAATCTGTTGCGCGGATTTACCGAAACGAACGGTGCCGCACAATGAGAAACACCACGTAAAGAAGTAACGATGACGCAATCGAAAATAGAGATACTTGGCGCAAAAGTGCACAACCTGAAAAATGTGGATGTGACGCTGCCGCGCTACAGCCTGAGTGTGATTACCGGACTGAGTGGTTCGGGTAAAAGCTCTTTGGCTTTCGATACGCTTTATGCCGAAGGACAACGACGCTACATCGAAACCTTCTCGGCATACGCCCGGAATTTTCTCGATAACCTGGAACGACCGGATGTGGACCATATTTCGGGACTGAGCCCGGTAATCAGCATCGAACAGAAAACCACGAACAAAAACCCCCGTTCGACGGTGGGAACGGTGACTGAAATTTACGACTTCCTGCGTTTGCTCTATGCCCGCGCTGCCGAGGCTTACTCGTATGCTTCGGGCGAACGCATGATTAAATACACCGAAGAGCAGATTGTCAGTTTGATACTCGATGCTTACGAAGGACACAAGGTATACTTGCTGGCACCCTTGGTAAGGGCACGCAAAGGACACTACAAGGAGCTCTTTGAAAACGTGAGACGCAAGGGTTTCCTGACTGTTCGCGTTGATGGCGAACTGCGTGAGGTGGTGAGCGGCATGAAGCTCGACCGATACAAGAACCACGACATCGAAGTGGTGGTGGATAAACTTGCGGTGCAGGCCAAAGACGAAGAACGGCTGCGCAAAAGCGTGGCGCAAACCTTGCGACAGGGCGAGGGACTGATGATGATTCTGGATGCTGCCGACGGTAAAACCCGCTTTTACTCAAAACAGCTGATGTGTCCGACTACCGGATTGGCATACAGGGAACCTGCACCCCATAACTTTTCGTTTAATTCGGCTCAGGGAGCCTGTCCGCGATGTAAGGGGTTGGGCTATGTGAGCGTGATAGACTACGAAAAGGTGGTGCCAGACCCTAAAGTGAACATACGAAATGGTGGCCTCGCTCCCTTGGGGAAATATCGCAATGCTTTGATTTTCTGGAAAATCGAGGCGTTGCTCTTGCCTTACGAGTGTGACCTGAAAACGCCGATTGCCGACATTCCCGAAGAGGCAATGAACGACATATTTAACGGCACGACCGAACGCTTGCGTATTCCGGCCTCGATTGCTCATACTACTGACGATTACTATGTGGAGTACGACGGGCTGGCTAAATACATTGCCCAAATGGCTGATGCCGAAATGACGGCAGCGTCGCAGCGTTGGGCTGAACAGTTTTCGACGACGGCGGTGTGTCCGGAATGTCAGGGCGCACGCTTGAACCGCGAGGCACTGTCGTTCAGGTTTGCCGGCAAGAACATTGCGGAACTGGCCAATATGGACATTGCCGAGCTGTATGAGTTTCTGAGTCAGGTGGAAACGAAACTCGACAAAAAAAGTCGGGCCATTGCTCACGAAATTCTGAAAGAACTGCTGACACGTTTGAAATTCCTGCTTGACGTGGGACTGGATTATCTTTCGCTGTCGCGTTCGTCGGTGACGCTGTCGGGCGGTGAAAGCCAACGTATCCGACTGGCTACGCAAATCGGTTCGCAGCTGGTGAATGTGCTTTACATCCTTGATGAACCGAGTATCGGCTTGCATCAGCGCGATAATGTGCGATTGATTCATTCGCTCCAGGAGTTGCGCGACTTGGGCAACACGGTGGTAGTGGTGGAACATGACAAGGACATGATGATGGCTGCCGACTATATCGTGGACATGGGACCTCGCGCCGGACGATTGGGCGGTGAGGTGGTGTTTCAGGGTACGCCCCGCGAAATGCTGGGCTGCGAAACGCTGACTTCACAATACCTGAACGGACAGCGGGCCATTGAGGTGCCTGCGGTGCGCCGCAAGGGCAATGGCGATGTGCTGACGCTCGTCGGGGCCAGAGGAAATAACCTGAAGGGTGTGACGGTGCGTATTCCGCTGGGTACGCTGGTTTGTGTGACGGGTGTGTCGGGTAGTGGAAAGTCGACGCTGATTAACGATACTTTACTGCCTATCCTTTCGCAACACTTTTACCACTCGCTGCGTGAGCCTTTGGCATACGATCGCATTGAGGGACTTGATAAGGTGAACAAGGTGGTGGCTGTGGACCAAAGTCCGCTGGGCCGTACGCCTCGTTCGAATCCGGCTACTTACACGGGAGTGTTCTCTGATATCCGTGCGCTCTTTGTGAACTTGCCCGAGGCTAAAATCAGAGGTTATAAGCCCGGACGTTTTTCGTTTAACGTGCGTGGCGGCCGCTGTGAGGTGTGCAAGGGCAATGGTTACAAAACCATCGAAATGAACTTTCTGCCCGATGTGCTTGTGGCTTGCGAGGCTTGCCATGGCAAACGCTACAATCACGAAACGCTGGAGGTGCGCTTCAAGGGTAAAAGCATTGCCGATGTGCTGGATATGACGATTAACCAGGCGGTGGAGTTCTTTGAAAACGTGCCGCACATTTTGCACAAAATCAAGGTGTTGCAGGATGTGGGACTGGGCTACATTAAACTGGGACAAAGTTCGACGACGCTCTCGGGCGGCGAAAGCCAACGTGTGAAACTGGCTACGGAACTGTCGAAACGCGACACGGGACAAACGATTTACATCCTTGATGAACCCACAACGGGACTTCACTTCGAGGATATCCGGGTGCTCATGGATGTGTTGCAGAAGTTGGTGGAGCGAGGTAACACGGTAATCGTGATTGAACACAACCTTGATGTAATCAAAGTGGCCGACTACCTGATTGACATGGGACCTGAAGGCGGACGTGGAGGCGGACAGTTGCTGTATGCCGGTACGCCCGAAGGATTGGTTGAGGCTCAGGTGGGTTATACCTGGAAATTCCTGAAGGATGAGTTGCAGGCGGTAGCTCCTTTGGCGCAGCCGACCAACGAAGCCCCATCAATTTGAAACTACGATTGATACTTTTATTGAAATAAATTTTTTAATCACTAACCCATAAATTCTTTTCAATCTTATGTTCGAAGGACAACCAAAGGGTTTGTTTACCCTTGCCCTTGCCAACACCGGCGAGCGCTTCGGCTACTACACGATGTTAGCCGTGTTCGTTCTCTTCCTGCAGGAGAACTTTGGTCTTTCAGCCGCAGCAGCCGGCAGTATTTATTCAACGTTCCTGATGTTCGTGTACTTCTTGCCCTTTATCGGCGGTATCCTGGCCGATAAATTCGGTTACAGCAAGATGGTAACGCTGGGTATCGTAGTTATGTTCCTGGGCTATGTGCTGCTGGCAGTTCCTGCCGGTACGGGCACTGTTGCTTACGCTTGTATGTTGGGCGCATTGGCGCTGGTATCGCTCGGTACGGGCTTGTTCAAGGGTAACCTGCAGGTTATGGTGGGTAACCTTTACGATACCCCCCAGTACGAGGCTAAGCGCGACTCGGCATTCTCTATCTTCTACATGGCCATCAACATTGGTGCCCTCTTTGCCCCCTCGGCCGCTGTGGCTATCATGGATTGGGCACAGAAGAACATGGGTGCCAGCGTGGCAGAGTCTTACCACTATGCTTTCGGTGTGGCTTGCCTTTCGCTGATCATCTCCATGGCTATTTACTACCTGGGCCGACCCACTTACGCACAGGTGCTCACTGACAAGAAAAAGGTAGAAACCAAGGCTGAAACGCACGAGGAAGAACTGACGCCCGCTCAGACGAAAGAACGTGTCATCGCACTTTGCCTGGTGTTTGCTGTGGTGATTTTCTTCTGGATGGCTTTCCACCAGAATGGTTTGACGCTGACTTACTTTGCCCGTGACTATGTTCAAACTTCATCAACCGGCGTGCAGAGCATGATGTTCAACGTATGGAACCTTGTGTTGGTAATCTTTGGCGTATATGCTGCTTTCTCTCTCTTCCAGTCGAATACGGGTAAGGGTAAGGTTATTTCAGCTGTTGTGTTGGCCGGTGTGGCCGGTGTGCTTTATCTGATGTATCAGAACACGCCCGCTGAAACCGCTGTCAGCGCACCTATCTTCCAGCAGTTCAACCCCTTCTTCGTGGTGGCTCTTACGCCGGTTTCATTGGCTTTCTTCGGTATGCTGGCTAAGCGCAATGCTGAACCTTCAGCACCTAAGAAAATCGGTTTGGGTATGCTCATCGCTGCCATCGGTTTCTTGGTAATTGCAGCAGGTAGCAATGGTTTGCTTACGCCTAACGCACAGGCTGCCGGTATCGCTGCCGGTGAGGATGTTACGCGCGTGTCGGCTAACTGGCTGGTGAGCACTTACCTCGTATTGACCTTTGCCGAACTCTTCCTTTCACCGATGGGTATCAGCTTCGTATCGAAGGTGGCTCCCCCGAAGATGAAGGGTATGATGATGGGTGGCTGGTTCGTGGCTACTGCTATCGGTAACATGCTTACGGTGGTTCCGGCTATGATTTGGGGCGACCAGAATTTAATCATTGTTTGGGGTCTGCTCATCGGTCTTTGCCTTGTTTCAGCTGTATTCATCTTTGCTATTCTGAAGAAGCTTGAAAAGGTTTGCTAATGCAGAAGCGAACCGTCATAGCCCCTTGCTGATTGGGCAATGATGGGACTTGACATTTACCATAAACCTACAAAAAAAACTCCGGAAGCACTGCTTACGCAGCGGCTTCCGGAGTTTCTGTTTTCTGTCACCCGGCTTTGGAATTTGCAGGGCAGTGGAAATGCTGTGGGGGATATGTCGGCTCTGTAGCAAAAAGGTGTGGGGTAGTAGCATTGGGGTGTGGCAAAGCGTTGCTGCCTCGTACGTTTTGCTAATCGGCATGAAATAAAATGTCATATCCCGATTTCATTTTTTTTCGCGTGTGGAAAATGCACCGGAAAGCCTTTAGATAAAGGGCTGAATGCTCCTTTTGGGCTGTGGAAAACTTTTGAGGTGCGATATTAGGCAGCCAAAAAATTTGGATTTCGGGTAGTGCATGTTGTATATTTGCAACAGCGAAGTCAGGCTGTACATTAGCCTAAACGGATGAAAAAACAGTATTCCTTATTTATTCATTCAGCGTTCTTTGACATCATGTTACCACAGAAAGTAAGGCAGGTAGGCCTGTCTGAAACCCATGATGCGTTGTTGCGTTTTACCACACGCTTTTGCTATAGAGCCGCAACGCCTCCTCGACACACACGGGCGTAAATAGGGAATAACATTGGGCGCATTACATGGCGCGTAATTTCCATGTGCGTATCGTTTACCAACGCATACCAAACCCTGATTTACGCCCGTTGTGTCGAGGGGCGTTGCCCCCTATTCGACATTCTGCCCTTACAGGGCGCGATACCTTTTAAACCCGTTCATGGGGGAAACCCAGGGTGTCGCATCCCTTCGGTCTGCTTTACCCTGGGCTGAGATACCCTTTCCCTTACAGGGCGCCGCGGCTTCAAAACCCTTGAATCGTGACGGGGTATAGCGTTATCTAAACAGGGTGCCGCGGCTTAAAACCTCCGAATAAGAATGTGACAGCGCTATCATTGTGATAACCTACTTCACACGGATGTATGATTTACTCTAAGTAGGTGTAGCCGTAAAGGCCAGAGCGGTAATTGGAGATGAACTCCTTGCCTTCCTCATTGGTGATGCGGCCCTCTTTTACAGCGCGGCTTACCCACGATTCCAAGCGGCGTACGAGGCGTTTGGGGTCGTATTGCACATATTCCAACACATCGGCCACGGTTTCGCCGTCGATGGTTTTATCGATGCTGTAGCCGTCTTCATCTACGGTGACGTGTACGGCATTGGTGTCGCCGAAGAGGTTGTGCATATTGCCCAGGATTTCCTGATAAGCACCTACGAGGAATACACCGATGTAATAATGTTCGCCATAGTTGATGGCGTGCAACGGCAAATAGGACGTTTGCTGGTTGTAATTTACATAGGCCGAGATTTTACCGTCGGAGTCGCAGGTAATGTCCTGCAGGGTGGCAGAGCGCATGGGCTTTTCGTCCAAACGCTGGATAGGCATGATGGGGAAAAGCTGGTCGATGCCCCAGGAGTCGGGCAGGGATTGGAAGAGCGAGAAGTTGCAGAAATACTTGTCGGCCATCATCTTGTCGAGCGTGCGCAATTCATCGGGCACGTGCTTTTGGTGATGAACGAGTTCGCTGATTTCGTGCGAGATGCTCCAATACAAGCTCTCGATTTGAGCACGCGTCTTCAAGTCGATAATGCCGTGGCGGAAAAGGTCGAGCGCTTCGTCGCGAATGTCCTGCGCGTCGTGCCAGTCCTCGAGCATGGAGCGGGTGGAGAGTTTATCCCAGATTTCTGTCAGGTCGTGAACGAGCTGGTGATCTTGCTCGGAGGGGTGGAAATTCTCGTCCATGTGCGGCATGCTTACATTTTCAAGCACGTCGACAATGAGTACGGAGTGGTGGGCAGTGAGCGAACGGCCACCCTCGGTAATGAGGTTCGGGTGCGGAATGTTGTTTTTGTTGGCTGCATCGACAAAAGTGTAGACGCAGTCGTTGACGTATTCCTGAATAGAGTAGTTGACCGAACTTTCCGAATTGCTGGAACGTGTGCCGTCGTAGTCAACCCCTAAGCCGCCACCGCAGTCGACAAATTCGATGTTGAAACCGAGCGAATGCAGCTGCACGTAGAACTGAGCAGCCTCGCGCAGTGCCGTAGAGATGCGGCGGATTTTGGTGATTTGCGAACCGATGTGGAAGTGAATGAGCTTCAAGCAGTCGTGCATGCCCATTTCGTTGAGCTTTTGCAGGGCTTGCAGCAGTTCGGACGAGTTCAAACCAAACTTTGAAGCATCGCCGCCACTTTCCTGCCATTTGCCTGTGCCTGAAGCCGCCAGCTTGATGCGGATACCCAGGTTTGGGCGTACACCCAACTTTTCGGCCGTGCGGGCAATGGTGATGAGTTCGGGCATCTTTTCGATGACGAGGAACACACGTTTACCCATTTTTTGTGCCAGCAATGCCAGTTCGATGAAGTTTTGGTCCTTGTGACCGTTGCAAATAATCAGGCTGTCAGAGTCCATGTTCGTGGCCAGCACGGCATGCAACTCAGGTTTGGAACCCGCTTCGAGTCCAAGGTTGTATTTTTTACCGTGGCTGATAATTTCCTCAACTACCGGACGCATCTGGTTGACCTTGATGGGGTAGATGATAAAGTGTTCAGCTTTGAATTCGTATTCTTCGGCAGCGCGTGCAAAGCACTCCGAGGTTTTTTCGATACGGTTGTCCAATATGTCGGGAAATCGGAGCAGCACCGGCGCGGTGATGTCGCGCGAGTTGAGTTCGTCGACCACTTCTTTCAAGTCGACGCGAACCCCATCCTTGCGAGGTGAAACGTAAGCGTGTCCTTTTTCGTTGATGCCGAAATAGTTGACGCCCCAACCCTTGATGTTGTAGAGCTCTTCCGAGTCCTCAATTCTCCATTTTCGCATAGTTGTCAGAAGAAATTATTTTAGATTGAATATCGTCAACGACAATCGAAATTTTATCGAAAGAATCGAGCACGTTGACATCTATAATATGTTGCGCTTGCCGGTAGTAGGGTTCGCGCAGTTGCAGTTGTTCGTTGATGAAATCACGCAGTTCAGCCTCCGACTTGCCTTTGAGCAATGGTCGTTCGCCCCGGCTGATGTTCAGGTGCTGAATAATGGTATCGGTTGAGGCATTGAGGTAGAATGTCTGCCCGGTGTGGTTCATGTAGTCCATGTTGTCGAAGAAGCACGGTGTGCCTCCGCCGCACGAAAGCACAATGTTTTCGAACTCAGCCACTTCGCGCAGCATGCGGCGTTCCAGGTCGCGAAAGCGCTCCTCGCCCTCGTTGGCAAAAATGTCGGCTACACGGGTGTGAAACCTTTCCTCGATATACCAGTCGAGATCGTAGAACGTAAGTCCCAGCCGTTTGGCAAGCGCACGTCCGACCGTGGTTTTTCCCACACACATATAGCCTATCAGTATGATACTTTGCACGTTGATGATGAATTAGCAAGTGAAGTTATGCGGTGGGCCGAAACCGAGAAGTTCAGCCCGCCGTTTGTTGCAGTGCAGCAGTTTTACGCCTTTTTCGCAGCGGTTTTGCGTTTGCGTACAGGCTTTTTGCTGTCCTCCTCCATGATGCGTTTGCAATCTTCGAGCGAAAGGTTAGCCGCATTTTCAGCCTCCTTGGCCGGAATTTTGTAATTCTTCTTTTTGTAGGCAATATACGGGCCCCAACGTCCCATCTTGACTTCCAGTCCGGGTTCCTCGTCAAAGGTTTTGAGCAGACTTTTGGCATCAGCCTCGCGCTTCATCTGTACCAGTTCGATGGCACGTTCCAGCGAAATCGTCATCGGGTCCTCGTCCTTCGGAATGGACACATAGAGTTTGTTCATTTGCACATACGGACCGAAGCGACCCGAGTTCGCCTTCAGCATAACCCCTTCAAATTCGCCCAATTCGCGCGGCAACTTAAAGAGTTCGAGCGCTTCGTCGAGCGTAATGGTTTCGATGCTCTGACCCGCTTTCAAGTTGGCAAAGGTAGGCTTTTCCTCGCTGCCCGATTCGCCCTTTTGTGCGACCGGTCCGAAACGGCCGATTTTTACACTTACGGGTTTGCCCGATTGCGGATCGATGCCCAATTCGCGTTCACCGACACGGTGTTCCGTTTTTTCGTTCATCGTGCGTTCAACCTGCGGTTCGAAGTCGCGATAGAAAGTGCTGATGAGGTTGGTCCAGTTTTTATGACCTTCGGCCACTTCGTCGAATTCCTTTTCGACGTTTGCCGTAAAGTTATAATCCATGATGTCCGGGAAATACTCCATGAGGAAATCATTGACAACGAGGCCAATGTCCGTCGGGATGAGTTTACCCTTGTCGCTACCTACGTTTTCAGTCAGCGTTTCCTCGGTAATCTGTCCGTCGGGCAGGAGCGAAAGCTGAATGAATGCGCGCGGTGTGCCTTCCTTTTCACCCTTAACCACATATTCGCGCTGCTGGATGGTAGAGATGGTCGGCGCATAGGTAGACGGACGGCCAATACCCAGTTCTTCGAGTTTGTGTACGAGCGAAGGTTCCGTATAACGCGGCGGCTGCTGCGTAAATCGCTGCTGCGCCGTGATGTTGTGCTTTTCGAGCTGCTGTCCTTCGTTCATGGGCGGCAGTAAGTTGGCATCGTCTGCCTGCTGCACTTCGTCGTCGCCCAGACTTTCGCGGTAAACGCGCATGAAACCGTCGAAGCGAACTACCTGGCCTGTTGCCTGGAAGTATTCCGGACGGTTATTGATAGCAATATTCACCGTTGTACGCTCCAGTTGTGCATCTGCCATCTGGCTGGCGATGGTACGTTTCCAAATCAGTTCGTACAGACGCTTTTCCTGCGGTGTACCTTCAACGTGCTGACGTGCCATGTCGGTAGGTCGGATGGCCTCGTGCGCCTCCTGCGCCCCTTTCGAGTGCGTGTGGTAGGTGCGACGCTTGTGATATTCCGCCCCCATAAGTTGTTCGATGACAGGTCCGCAACTGTTGAGGCAGAGGTCTGACAGGTTCATCGAGTCAGTACGCATATAAGTAATGAGTCCCGATTCGTAGAGCGTTTGCGCCACGCGCATGGTCATGCTCACCGGGAAACCCAGTTTGCGGGCAGCCTCCTGTTGCAGCGTCGAAGTGGTAAACGGAGCAGCCGGAGTGCGCTTGGTGGGGCGCGTCGTAATGCTGTCGATATTGAACGCAGCATCGCGGCAGTAGGTCAGGAACTCTTCAGCTTCGTCTTTGGTAGCAAAGCGTTTGTTGAGTTCCGCTTTGAGCAACACCGTTTGTCCGTTGCCCGCCGGCACGTTGAAGTTGGCCGTGACACGGTATGATGCTTCGGGGATAAACTTTTGAATTTCGCGTTCGCGTTCCACAATCAGACGTACAGCCACACTCTGCACACGTCCTGCCGAAAGGCTGGGACGCACGCGTCGCCAAAGTACCGGCGAGAGCTTAAAGCCCACCAGACGGTCGAGTACGCGGCGTGCCTGCTGGGCATCAACCAGGTTCAGGTCGATGTGGCGCGGATGTTCGATAGCCGAGAGAATAGCCGGTTTCGTAATTTCGTGAAATACGATACGGCGCGTTTCCTTCGGATCGAGTCCGAGCACCTCGGCCAGGTGCCAGGCGATGGCTTCTCCCTCGCGGTCCTCATCGGATGCCAGCCAAACAGCCTCCGAAGCTTTAGCTTGTGCGCGTAAATCGCTGACTACATGCCGTTTGTCGGCAGGTATTTCGTATTGCGGTTCAAACGTCTCAAGGTCCACGCCAAAGTTTTTCTTCTTCAAATCGCGAATGTGGCCAAGGCTCGACATAACCTTAAAGTCAGGTCCTAAAAATTTTTCAATGGTCTTTGCCTTAGCGGGCGACTCAACGATTACTAAGTTCTTTTGCATAGCGTTATTTTATTTATGGTGCAAAAGTAGAAAAAAAAAACGGGAAAGGGTGTGTATCATGCCCTTTGCTATGAAAATAGATACGCAACTCATGATTTTGAAGAGCTACTTGGCACTCTAAGAGGTGATTGAAGGTGTTTTCAAGGCCAAAGTGTGACTTTTTTCCAAAGAGCTGTGGCAACAGTGTGGGCGAGGGTGGGGGATGGATGAAACCTGTAGCAGGGTTTGTCTGAAACTCATAATCTGTTCTGTCCGCAACCCATTGCCGGATTATTCAGCAACTATTTGGCGGGAGCAAATAAAAACAGCGCATGGCGAGCTGAACAG
>Monroe_p1__coassemble_720_pt1 | contig 11567 bp, 8 predicted proteins | sample Monroe_p1__metabat2_low_PE_006 | metagenome-assembled genome bin Monroe_p1 | reverse complement strand
GCAGAGGCCAGCGTAGAACTCGACTTGGACTCAGCCGTTCAATCAGTGCATGCAGAAAGTGCTGCTCCCGCCCTTGACGCAGTTGAAACGGACGAAGCAGACGAAGCGGAGGAAGCAGACGAAGCGGATGCCATTGAGGAAAAACAGGCACAAGCCGCAGCTTTTAGCGACGAAACACCTCTGCCCCAAATGCGCCATTTGACGCTCGACGATTTTGTGTTTGGCATGGAACACTTGGAGCAACCCCAGATCAGCGAATCGGAAGCCGAAGACGAGTGGGGCGATAGCGAGGAAAAGGCCAAAGAACAGGCCCGACGCAAACGAAACAAGTCGCGCCGTTCGCGTGGCAATATAAACAAAAACGGCCAGGCTACCCCGACCGATGAGGTGAACGCCAAAGACACCCCACAGCACGAACAGCAGCCGAAACCGCAAAAGCCTAAGTCGCAAAATGCCGACCAAAACCGTGCTGCAAAATCGGCCAATGCCGAAGCCATGCAGTCGGCAGAGGTAAAAGCCGACCCAGCCGACGAGGCACAACCTGTGTCGAAACGCAAACGTCGCCGTCGCCGTCCGCGCAAAAAACATACCGGCGACGCACCGGCTGAATCTGCTGCCCAATAACCAGCCCAATCACGAGCCAGGGCAGCCCCCGTAGCAGCCCGGTCATTTGCAAACAGTAACCCGAAGAATTATGCACCCTTTAGCCGATTTTAAGTACTGTCCGCAGTGCGGAAATGCCCATTTCCGCGAAAACGATGCCTACAGCAAACGCTGTATGCAGTGCGGCTTTGTGTATTATGCCAATGCAGCCGCAGCAACCGTAGCCATTATTCTCAACGAACAAGGCGAGTTGCTCTGCGTGGTGCGCGACCGTCAGCCGGCCAAAGGAACGCTCGATTTGCCGGGTGGCTTTGTCGACCCCGGAGAAAGCATCACCCAAGGGTTGGTGCGCGAGGTGCAGGAAGAAGTAGGAGCCGAAGTAGTGGCCTATGAATTTCTGTTTTCCTTTCCCAACACCTATCCCTTCTGTGGTCATGTGGTTCACACGTCCGATGCTTTTTTCCTGTGTCGCGTAGCCAGTTTGCAAAGCATTTCCGCCCGCGACGATGCCACCAACGCCCAATGGATACCCCTTTCCGAAGTCGACCCCACACGCTTCGGCTTGGCCTCCATTCGCCAGGGCGTCGAACGCTTTTTGGCCATGCAGCAAGGCGGCGGTTACTAAAGCCCGTGACACGCTCCCTGTTCTGATTTTTGTTTTTCGACAGCGAGTTGCAAAAATCAAACAGCATATTCAAACAGATACAAAAAACGCACCTTCAGCAGGACAAAAACCCTGCGGAAGGTGCGTTTTTTTTGTGAGAATAATTAAATTTGCGTGCATGAATAATCCCCTAAACCTTATTCAAAGTGTATGGCGCTTTTATCGCGACGGATTTCGCGCCATGACCTGGGGGCGCACGCTATGGATTTTGATACTCATCAAGCTGTTTGTGATGTTTGCCATATTGCGGCTGTTCTTTTTTCAGCCCCAGTTAGGCGGTCTCACCGACGAACAGAAAAGCGAAACCGTAGGAGCCGAACTGCTGCGTTAATCAGGCCGTTCGCTTGCCCGTAAATCCCCCATTTCTCGAACCCCTTAAATCCTTATTTTCAGTATGCAGTTACTCAGCATTCTCGATCCCGCAACCATCGACTGGTCGCGCGCGCAGTTTGCGCTCACAGCCTGCTATCACTGGCTGTTTGTGCCCCTTACGTTGGGGCTGGCCCTCATTATGGGCATCATGGAAACCCTTTACTATGTGAAGGGAGATGAATTTTGGAAACGTACCGCCCAGTTCTGGATGAAACTCTTCGGCATTAACTTTGCCGTAGGCGTAGCCACCGGCTTGATTCTTGAATTCGAGTTCGGAACCAACTGGAGCAACTATTCCTGGTTCGTGGGCGACATCTTCGGTGCCCCCCTTGCCATCGAAGGCATCCTCGCCTTCTTCATGGAAGCCACCTTTATTGCCGTCATGTTCTTTGGCTGGCAAAAAGTAAGTCGCGGTTTCCACCTCGCCTCAACCTGGCTCACCGGCATCGGTGCCACCATTTCAGCCTGGTGGATTCTGGTGGCCAACGCCTGGATGCAGCACCCCGTCGGCATGGAGTTCAACCCCGTGACCGTGCGCAACGAAATGGTCGATTTCATGGCCGTAGCCTTTTCGCCCACAGCCGTAGTCAAGTTCTTCCATACCGTGTCGAGCGGCTGGATGACCGGAGCCGTATTTGTGGTCGGCGTAAGCTGCTGGTTCCTGCTCAAAAAACGCAATCAGCGCATGGCCCTTGCCTCGATTAAGGTGGCCAGCATTACCGGCCTTTTCGCCACCCTCGTCGTAATGGGAACCGGCGACAAGAGCGGTGTGAACATTGCCCGCGAACAGCCCATGAAACTCGCTGCAGCCGAAGGTTTGCACGAAGGCGGACAGCGCGCCCCCTTCTCCATTGTGCCCGGTATTGAAGTGCCCGGTGTACTCTCTGTACTCGCTACACACGACATCGACGGCTATGTGCCCGGCATTGACAACCTGCTCAACGGCTACACCCACCCCGACGGCACCGTACACCCCTCGGCCGACGAAAAAATAGCCCGTGGACGCAAGGCGATTGCCGCCTTTGCCGACTTCCGCGCCCATCACCAGTCGAACCCCGAACAAGCCGCCAAGGCACGCGCCGAACTTGAGGAACACATGCCCTATTTCGGCTACGGCTATTTGAAGTCGAAGGAAGAACTCGTGCCCCCCGTACCCATGGTCTACTGGAGTTTCCGCCTCATGGTAGGGCTCGGCAGTTTCCTCTTCCTCTTCCTCATCGTGGCCTGGTGGATGCAGCACCGCGGCACCCTCGAACGCACTCGCTGGATGCACTGGCTGGGCATAGCCGCCGTGCCCATGGTTTATGTAGCCGGACAAGCCGGATGGATTGTAGCCGAAGTAGGCCGTCAGCCCTGGGCCATTCAGGACCTGCTCCCCGTTGGAGCTGCCGTGTCGCAGTTGTCGCCCACCAGCGTCATGACCACCTTCTTCCTCTTCCTCATCATCTTTACCGTGCTCCTTGTGGCCGAAGTGCGCATTATGACTCGCGCCATCAGCAAACACGAAGCCTAACATTCCCCCAACCCCTATTCACCGAAATTACATGATAACCTATACATTCCTTCAGCAATACTGGTGGTTCTTAGTGTCGTTATTGGGCGGTCTGCTCGTGTTCCTCATGTTTGTTCAGGGCGCCAATAACCTGATATTCCAAGTGGGACGCGACGAAACCGAACGTACCATGATTGTCAATTCCACCGGACGTAAGTGGGAATTCACCTTTACCACCCTCGTCACCTTTGGCGGAGCCTTTTTCGCCTCCTTCCCCCTGTTCTACAGCACCAGCTTCGGCGGTGCCTACTGGGTGTGGATGCTGCTGCTCGTCAGTTTTGTGCTGCAAGCCGTGGCCTACGAATTTCAGTCGAAAAGCGGCAATGTGCTCGGTCGCACCGCGTATCGCGCTTTCCTCGTGTTCAACGGATTTGTCGGCCCCTTCGTGTTGGGAGCCGCTGTCGGCACCTTCTTCACCGGTGCCGAATTTGTGGTGAACCGCGAAGCCATGGCCTCGGCCGATGTGCAAAGTTTTTCGCCTGTTATCAGCACCTGGGCCAATGCCTGGCACGGCCTTGAAGCCCTTGGCAACGTATGGAACCTCGTATTAGGTCTTGCCGTCTTTTTCCTTTCGCGCATACTCGGCAGTCTGTATCTCATCAACAATATCAACGACGACAGCCTGCGCCAGCGTTTGCGCCGCATGATCATGGTCGACACCGTGCCCTTCCTCCTCCTTTTCCTCGCCTTTGTCGGCTATCTGCTCACCGCCACCGGTTTGACCTACGACCCCGCCACCAGCCAGTTTGCCCCCGAAAGCGGCAAATACCTGCATAACCTGCTGGCCCTGCCCTGGGTATTGGCGCTGTTCCTGCTCGGCGTAGTGTTAGTGCTCACCGGCATTGTCCGCACCCTGCTGTCGGCCACCCATGTGCGCGGCATTTGGTTTACCGGTGCAGGCACCGTGTTCACCGTGTTGGCCCTGCTGCTTTGCGCCGGTCTGAACCACACGGCCTACTATCCCTCGCTTGCCGACCTCCAGTCATCGCTCTGTTTGGCCAATAGCTGCTCCAGCGAATTTACGCTCAGCACCATGGCCGCCGTCAGCTTGATTATCCCCTTTGTACTGGCCTACATTGTGTATGCGTGGCGTGCCATCGACCTCACCGGCATTACGCGCAACGAAATGCAGGGAAAGGGCCACAAGTACTAATCCGTGCAGCTTTTTCTCTTTGAAGGAAATGATATAAAAATCCCCGACAGTTCGCATTGGAACTGTCGGGGATTTTGTTCGTTTACCGCTGAATCAATGCAGCCCGGTTATTTCACCTCTTTCATCAGGTAAATTTGTACAGGCAAGTGGTCGGAGAAGCCATTGAGCCATACACCGCCGGCATGCGTACGCAAGGGGTTTCCCTTGTAGCGGCCCTCCTGCTGGAACAGGTAGTCGCGCATGAAAATGGCGTGCTGGTAATATTTCAGCGTGGAGCGGTCTTTGCCTACCAGGTTGCCGTTCATTACGATTTGGTCAAAAAGGTTCCAGGCACCGTTGTAAAGCAGCGTACCCTGACCCACCTTGTAGAGCGTGTTGTACCAAGGATTGTAGAAATCGTTGGCCGACTTCACCTCCTTTTGTTCCGCAAAGCAGCCCAGCTGTTCGGTCATGCTCTTGTTGCCCGGGTCGTCGTTCATGTCGCCCATGACAATGATTTTAGCTTCGGGTTCCTGTTTCAGCAGCGCATCGGTGAGTTGACGCAGTTGGAATCCGGCACGTTGGCGAATTTCGTCGCCGGCAGCACGCGAGGGCCAGTGGTTCACGATGCAGAAAGTTTTGTCGCCACCGAGCAAACCCTCCATCACGAGGAAACCACGCGTAATGTAAGTGGTGTCGCCCTTCAGTTCGTTGTAAGCACGCACTTTGCCGTTTTCGTCGGTGTAGAAACCGAGCAGCGGGCTGTCGATCTTGCCATCGGGTGCATAGTAAAAAGGCACGAGCATGCTGCTTTCGAGTTTGAAAAGACGGGGATTGTAGAAGAAGGCACACTCAATGCCTCGGCGGTCGGGTCCGGCAATGTCGACATACTTGTAGCCACGCTTAGCCAATGCCGGCTGTTTGAGCAAATCCTCGAGTACGCGGTGATTTTCGATTTCCGAAAGTCCGATAACGGCCGGTCCCATGGGCAGTTTGTCGGTGCAGAGTTCGCTGAGTACGCGGGCCATGTTGTGCAGTTTGGCCTCGTATTTCATTTTTCCCCATTTGTTGCGGCCGTTGGGCAGAAACTCGTAGTCGTTTTTGCCGGCATCGTGAATGGTGTCGAACAGGTTCTCCAGGTTATAGAACGCCACCCCGTAAAGTGCAAAACGTTTTTGCTGCATTTCGTGCAGCGCCTCGGTAGTGACGGGTGCAGGTGCTGTGTGAGCTGCACGCAGCGAAAGTGGATAAATCTGAAAAAAAGCTGCACAGACGAGCAGCAACGAAAGGAGATTTCTCTTCATATAAAAATGTATGGTTTATGTTTGATGCTGCAAATTTCAAAAAAAAAACTGAGATTTTGCTTTCTGCATTTGATATTTAATAGAAATGTAAAGGCATAGGCATTTTTTTATATGTATCTTTGCAGCAAATAATAAAGTTTACAAGTAGTTATGCTTTGACGCAGTATGAACGAGGGATAAGAACACATCGTTGTACTCTGTGACGGGCTTTATGCCTATTGATTCAGAGTTGCGGTTTTGCTTTTACCCCTGTTTCTTCGTCTACATAGCTCATAAATGCAATTCTTTAAGAAATATGACAAAAGGTGTAAAACTTACGGCGGCCGCCCTGCTTTTGGCTTCAGGAGCCATGGCCCAAGAGCCCGTCGACACCCTGGCGGTTCTCGACAATGCCGACTTTACGTTTACCGAGTCGCAACTCGACGAGGACAACGATGCCTCACAGGCAGTTTCGGTTATCACGGGTTCGAAGAACGACCCCTACAATGCGGAAGTAGGCTACCGCTTCAGCCCCATGCGCTTTAAAGTGCGTGCCTACGACAACATGTACAACAGCTACTACATGAACGGCCTTCAGCTCAACGATCTGGAGCTGGGACGTTTTGGCTACAGCATGGTGGGCGGTATGAACGATGCCGTGCGCAACCAGGAAGGTGTGTCGGCCTACGATTTCAACCGCTTCGGTGTGGCCGGTGTGGGTGGCGCAACCAGCGTCAATACGCGCGCCAGCCAGTTTGCTCAAGGCAACAAGCTGACCCTTTCGGGTACGAACCGCAACTATGTGGCACGCGGCATGTTTACGCATGCTACCGGTCTGCTTCCTTCGGGTTGGGCTTTTGCCGGACTCGTAGGTTACCGCTGGGCCAACGAGGGTGTGATTGAAGGTACGTTCTACAATTCTTTCTCGTATTTCCTTTCTGCCGAAAAGCGTTTTGGCGACAACCATGCCCTTTCGCTCGTAACCTTTGGTTCGCCCACCGAACGCGCACAGCAGGGGGCTTCGACCGAAGAAGCCTACTGGTTGGCTAATTCGCACTACTACAACCCGAACTGGGGTTATCAGGCTGGCGAAAAGCGCAATGCCCGCGTGGTAAACGACTTTGAACCTACGGCTATCCTGACGTGGGACTGGAAAATCAAGGACGATAAAAAACTTACCACTGCTGCCGGCTTTAAATACTCAATGTATAGCTCAACGGCATTGGGCTGGAGCGGCGATGCTTACGACCCCCGTCCCGACTATTACAAAAATATGCCTTCGTCGATTTTCGACGTGTGGGATCCCGAAAAGAATAATCCCGAATACTTAAAGAATAACCCCTACCTGCTCGAACAGTATAACGACCTGAAGGACTTCTGGCTCTCGTCGAAAGCCAACCGACAGATTAACTGGGACCGCATGTACTACGTGAACCGCGAAAGCGAAAAAGCCGGTGGCGAAGCCCTTTACTATCAGGAACGCCGCCACAACGACCAAATGGTGTTTGCGCTCAACACGGCTTTCAATCACGAGGTTAACAAAGAGCAGAAATATACCCTCGGCGCATCGTACAACCGCACCAAGGGTATGCACTACAAAACGATGGCCGACTTGCTCGGCGGTAGCAAATTCACCGACATTGATAAGTTTGCCGCCAGCGACTACGGACCGGGAAGCATCGAAGCGCAAAACGATATGCGCAACCCGAACCGACAAATCGGCATCGACGATAAATTTGGTTACAACTACAACATCTTTATCAACAAGGCACGCCTTTATGGCAACTACGAACTGAATCAGGGTAAGTTCAACTACCGCTTGTCGGCCTGGGCCGAAGGCACAAGCATCGAACGCGAAGGCTTGATGCAGAACGGACGCGCTCCCGAAAACTCGTATGGCAAGAGCGGAAAGGCATGGTTCCTGGGCGGCGGTGGCCGCTTTGGTCTGACCTACCGCCCGAACGGTGCGCACATTCTGAGCGTGAACTTCGGTGCCGAAAGCAACGCTCCGCTGGCGCGCAACAGCTTTGTGGCTCCGCGTATGCAGAACAACTTTGTGAAGAACCTGACCAACGAACAGGTGGTGAACGCTGAGGCTTCGTACCAGTTCCGTCTGGGCAACTTCTCGGGTAAGGTGACCGGCTACTACGCACGCTTCAACAATGGTGTGGAACAAACCGCCTTCTACAACGATCAGGAAGGCCGCTTCACTTACCTCACGATGAGCGGCGTCGACCGCGAACACTACGGTATCGAGGCAGCCTTTAAGTATCAGGTAACTTCGAACTTCGCCATCAACCTGATGGGTTCATACGCCGAGGCTGAATATGTAAACAACCCCTTAGCCGAAGTGAACTACGAAGGTATGAACGCACAGACCATCAAGCAGCTGAACGTGTGGAAAAACCCCGTGACCGGCGCTTCAATGCCGTTGCGCGTCATTGCCGAAGGCATGCACGTGAACGGTACGCCCCTCGCTGCAGTGAGTCTGGGTGTGGAATACAACACGAACGGATGGTTCTTCGAGGCTAACCTCAACTACTACGACCGCGTGTATGTTGACTTCTCGGAATACCGCCGTTTGAGCAACATCCTGAAGAACTACACTTCAACCAGCGACAAAGCCCCCGTTTACGACGTGACGAAGGCCGAACTCAAGGAAAAGGGTGGTGTGCTCTTCGACAAGCAGGGCAACGTGGTTGACAGCTACGCCGCCAAACAGGAAAAATTCGATGGTGGCTTTATGCTCGATGCTTCAATCGGTAAGTTCATCCGCCTGAAAAAGGGAAAGAGCCTGAGCATCAACCTTTCGGCGCAGAACATTACGAACAACCGCAACATGCGCACCGGTGGTTACGAGCAGAACCGCGACGACTTTTACCAGACGGGCGTGGCTAAGGCATACCGCTTCTCGAAAAACGCGAAGTACTACTATGCCAATGCCTTCAATGCCTTCCTGAACATCGGCTTTAAGTTCTAAACATATTTCACTCAGCAATATCGCTGCCCCGGCTGCTCCTTTGGCACGCACCGACGCAGGCATTTCACAACCTGACGCGGGTGCTTGCACCAAGGAACAGCGGGGTAAAACAGACAATTATGAATAAGTTTTTTCATTTACTGATGGCTGCTATCGTGGCATTCGGGTTGACTGCCTGTATGGACGACTACGATGACCCGAAAACCGAAACCAACGACGTAACCAGCCCCACCGATATCGGCGCAGTGAATTACTCCATTGCCCAGCTCAAAAACGATAACAAGTCGCTCTTTAACCAAACCAATGCCTTTGAGCAGGTGAAAACCGACCGCATCATCGAAGGTGTGGTAGTGGCCAACGACGAAGGAGGTAACCTTTACCAAACCCTCATGCTCCGCCACATCGACACTACGAAAGAGGTGGGCGACCCCCTGCGCGACCAAAGCATCGTGCTGGCCGTGAAGAACACCTGGCTCACGCCCTACTTCCCCCTCGGACAGCGCGTCAAGGTAAACCTCAAGGGCCTGTACATAGGTGTTTACTCCAAACTTCCCAAAATCGGTCAGCCCTACTACACCAGCAGCGGTAACCTCCGCTTCGGTCCCATGCTCCTGCAGCTTTGCCGCACGAACGTGGAACTCGTAGGCACCCCCGACCCTAACTGCGCTGAACTCAAGCCCGTGGCACTCGATGCCGACTGGATTGCCAACAGCAAAAACCAGAACTGCATGAACTGCCCCCAGCTGGTCAGCGTAAAGGGTAGCCTGGCTGAAGCCGACGGCACTGCCATCTTTGCTCCCGAGGAACTGAAAGACCCCGGTTTCGGGGTGGACCGCACGCTCAAAGTGGCCGGTTCAAAGAGCCAAATGACGCTCCGCACCTCAACGCAAAACAACATTGCCTTTACCGTAATGCCTCAGGGCGAATGCACTTTCACGGGTATGCTCAGCTACTACAGCGGCTGGCAAATTCAGCTCCGTTCGGTTAACGACATCATCAAGTAAGTTGCGTATGAGGCACTTACCTCTTTCCTAAAAAAATAAAATCAACACATTTATATGAAAAAGTATTTTCTTTCATTAGCCGTGGCAACCCTTTCATTGGGTTTCACTGCCTGCGAGGACGTTCCTGCTCCCTACGAAGTGAACGGCGACGGCAGCAACACGGGTTCGAGCGTTATTCTTGACGAAAAGTTTTCTACTTCGCTCGGCGATTTCTCAGCCATTAACACCGAAGGCAGTTATTCATGGAATTGCAGTTACAGTTGCGCCCAAGTAACCTCGTTTGTTGATTCCGACGGCAATGGACAAAAGGAAGACATGCCCGCTGAAAGCTGGCTGATTTCGCCCAAAATGGACTTTACGAGCGTTGATAGCGCGTATGTAAGCTTCGACTACATCTTGCGCTACGCCAATGCTTCGGAACTCGAAAGCCATTATCAGGTGCTCGTGAGCAAGGACTTCAATGGTGTGCCCACGCAAGCCAACTGGACGGCTCTCCCCTTCAAGGCCGAACAGGGTACTGACTGGGATACTTGGTACAACACGGGTAAACTCAGCATTCCGGCTGAAATAATGAAGCAGCCCGGCGTAACTGTTGCACTCCGTTACAAAACAACCAAGAAGGCCGCAACCTGGGAAGTGAAGAACTTCAAGGTGATGAAGGGCAATGGCGAAGAGAACCCCGGTGGAGGTGAAGGCGACAAGCCCGTTGAACCTACGGGAAAGAACCTGCTTGAAAATGCCGGTTTCGAGGATTGGACCGATGGTGTGCCCAACGCATGGAAGTCGACCAACTCAGCCAGCAACGCTACACTGACGCAGAGCACCACGGCACGCAACGGCAAGTTCGCTTTGGCAGTCGAAGGCAATGAAGCACAGAACAAGCGCCTTGCTTCGAAGGAATACACCCTCAAGGCCGGTACCTACAAGTTCACGCTTAACGTCAAGGGCGATGGTCAGGTACGTTTGGGTTATGCCATTGTGGAAGCTAATGGTTCGATTGCCGGTGGCGATAGCTATAAGTATGGCTCTCACACTTCGACCACAGCCGGCGAATGGACCGAAGCGTCGTACACCTTTACGCTCACCGAGCAAACCAAGGTGAACCTTGTGATGATGAACCCCAAAACCACTTCGTACGCCACAGCTTCTGAAAAGCTCGTTGACGATGCTTCGCTCGTAACTAGCGATGGCGGTATCGTTGAAGGTGGCGACCAAGGCGGTGATCAAGGTGGCGACCAAGGTGGCGATAAACCCGAAGTTCCCCAAGCTGGCAACTTGCTTGAAAATGCCGGTTTCGAACTCTGGACGGGCGATGCCCCCACGGCATGGAAGTCGACCAACTCGGCCAGCAACGCCACACTGACGCAGAGCACGGAAGCTCGCAGCGGAAAATCGGCCGTAATCGTAGGTTTCCATGCACAGTACAGCAGACGCCTTGCTTCGAAGGAATACACCCTCAAGGCCGGTACCTACAAGTTCACGCTTAACGTCAAGGGCGATGGTCAGGTACGTTTGGGTTATGCCATTGTGGAAGCTAATGGTTCGATTGCCGGTGGCGATAGCTATAAGTATGGCTCTCACACTTCGACCACAGCCGGCGAATGGACCGAAGCGTCGTACACCTTTACGCTCACCGAGCAAACCAAGGTGAACCTTGTGATGATGAACCCCAAAACCACTTCGTACGCCACAGCTTCTGAAAAGCTCGTTGACGATGCTTCGCTCACCACAACCGATGGTGGCATCGTAGGCTAATGCTCCTTGGCACTTGCATAAAGGTGCCGTATCCATCATTTTTTTTGAAAACTACTACCGTTGTCGTACGTTGAACTTTCTGCCGACACACATACGTCAAGGCAAGAAAACTGCGTGACAACGGTAGTTTTTTCGGTTCTGTAATGTATGGCTAATTTTTAAACAGTAAGCCGCACGGCAGGTGAAATGATGTGAAATATGTGGTTTGTTTTTCCATTTTCC
>Monroe_p1__coassemble_496_pt1 | contig 15370 bp, 10 predicted proteins | sample Monroe_p1__metabat2_low_PE_006 | metagenome-assembled genome bin Monroe_p1 | reverse complement strand
AGTAAAAATACTTCGATAGAATTATATAAAATAATTTTGAACACCTACTTAATACGCTCTATTCAATGCCTTTTTTCGTAGGCTTCACCTTGAAATGGTAAACCAAGTGGAGCGAGGCATAGCTTTGACCACCATTCATCCACCATTCGCGATGGCCCTGTGCATTGACCGTAGTGGTTACGTTTGAAAGTTGATGAAGAATGTCGAAGGCTACTGCGCGAAGCACCCACTGCCCGGTACGACCCAAACTGGTCGACAAGGCTGCATTCCACACCCAATCGGTCGTATTCATCGAAGGCTCTCGAAAACCGCGACGCATCGTCAAATTCACGTCGGTATCAAACGCTATGCGCCACACCAGGGGCGTGGTGAAACTCAATGAATACGTCATATCCACATAGCTCATATTCTGAAAATTGGTCGCCGCCGAATGCAGCCCCGTCCAGTTCACCTTGCTTTCAAACGAGGCACGGCGCTCGTTCTTGCTGTAGCTGATTGATGCGTTGAAGCCTATGCGGTTGTTATGCACCGTCTGACGGAGCAAATCCGACATTTCGCGGTCGTTGGCATAAGCCACACTGTTGGCAAACGTATAGTAAAGTTTCGACGACAGATTAAAGTGTTTCTGTTTGTCGAGTGCTCGTCCATACGAAGCCTCAGCGTTGGTCCACCAGTTTCCGTTGATGTTCACCGGGCGCGAAGTGGTCACACCGGTTTCGCGGTTGTAAGTCATTGCCTGGGTGTGCTGCCGATTTTGAATTTCGTGCCTTACCGCAAAGCCCATCCACTGTGCCATGGCGCGTTTGCGGCGCTGCCACCTCAGTTCGAACCGATGGGTTTGCGAGGATTTCAAGTTGGGGTTACCCAGCGTTTGATACAGCGAACTGGCATCGTCGTAAATATCGAGCAATTCGTTAAGTTCGGGAAGTTCGGTCGACAAATCGTAACGGGCTATAAGCGCATTGTTCAAGGCTGAAATCTGCACATTGGGCGTGAAGTAGTAATATTTTTTACGCAACTGCTGCTCATGGTTATTGCGATTATCCATCACCCTGTGATTCGCTACCTGAAAGGGTAAATTAAAACCTATCTCGACCGTACGGCCTTTCCTGATACCGGGCAACGTAACATTCGTAATCCATTCCAATCTATGATGGGTCTGCCACTTGTCGGTCTGATAGCTGTTGCGCAAATTATACTCCCAGGCATAGCCCGTTTGCATATCGGGCACATACTCGGGCCATTCGCTGTCGTCTTTGTACAGCCGTCGTTCCGCATCGTCATAGCTATGCGAAATGTTGTACGACAAACTGCCGGAAACGTAGATATCGCCCTTGGAATAATGGAAAAGCGACAATCTGCTTCCGCCTTTCACATTCAGCTTATGCCACGGGGTTGCCTGAAAGGAATTTTCATTGTAGGAGTTTACCTTTGACCAAACATTCGAGAACCTAATGTATTTCTTCTCGATTCGGGTATAGTCAACCGAAGCGGTCAGTGGTATATCATATTTGAGAAAAGGGAGTTTAAATGACATGGAGGTTTGCACCTCTGTTCTGAACCACGATCGTTTTTCGCGTGCCATGATCCGGCTGCGTTTAATCAGCAAATCCATGAGCCGGTCACTGCGCGAAGCATCGAAAATGCTGTCGAGCGATGCACACCGCGTCCGATCCATAGGGTCTCCGTTGAACGAAGCCGATTGAGCTTCTTCATATTCACGGTTGCGAGAATAGCTGATTTTAGGGTCAATCGAAAAATTGAAATGCTTGAAATTCTTTTCCAAACGCGCGGTCCAGTCTGCCTGAAACGTGCGGCTTCGTTTCATAAACCTATATCGGTCGAATATATCGCCGCCCGACAAGAAATTTTGTTCTGAAATGCAGTTTTCCATCAGGTTTTTCTCGTTCTTCACCTGTAGGTCTGTATGAAATTTTACTTCGGTTTTTTTGCCATCCACCGAAAAATCTATACCGCCCGACTGCGTTATGGGTTCACCGCCAAGGCCATACGCCACCATCTCGCGCCAGTTTCCATTGTGCGTGGCCGAGTAATTTTTGCCGATATTATTGGCTATACCGTAAATGCCTATGCTCGAATGGTCGGTAAAGCGCATCACAAAAAAACGTCCGAAATACACATTGCTCCAATCCTGGTGTGTTCGCGAACCGCCGCCTATCTCCATATTGGCCAGCCACACCTTACGGTACATCTTTTTCAGCCGCACATCCATGGTCAGGCTTGCGCTACGCAAGCGGCGGAGCGAATCGGCCTTACTCACAAAACCACTGCCTATGTTATGATACACCTTGATTTTACCTACGGTGTAGTAAGGCAAGTTTCGCAAAGCCACCATCACATCGCCGTTAAAAAACTCACGACCGTTTACAAGCAACTTCGATACAAACTCACCATTCACCGAAATGCGTCCGTTCTTGTCGAGCTGTGCCCCCGGCAAATTGCGAATCAGGTTGTCGAGCATCGAACCGGCAGTCAGTTGCAAATTGGCCACATTGTACTCCAGCGTGTCGCCCCTCACCACCATTTGCAGCCGCGAAGCCGTGACACTTGCCTCGCCCAGCTGTTTGGTCACGATGCTGCGGTTAATCAATATCCGGTCCAACTTATTCCAATGATACTTACCATCTTTTTCACGCTTCAAGTCCTTTTCATCGGGAAGGTCAACAGCCATCACAACGGGGTCATACCCTTCCTTTTCAACCTTGATGACGATTCGACGCAGCAAAGGTATATTTACATAACTGTCGTATATTTTACGGACTCCATTTATATTAGCTATACTGTACCTTATATAATTGCTCAGCAATGTAGTACTGTCTGCCTTATAAATCGAAATCTGCAACCCATCCTTATCAATGAATCGTTCACGCGTATAAAAATCGCGCACATCAAAGGGACCTATCTGCAAATCTCCATCAGAAACGACAATTTGGGGATCCAGTAATTTCCACCCTTTAGCCTTTAGTTCTTCCTCAGTCAGTTCAGTCACTTCAGTCACTTGACCAAAAACCGATGTGCCAAACAAAAAGAATATCAATAGCCATACTATCCTCTGCATATCCTTAAATTTTAAGATTCATTTTCTATCAATTATCCATCAGAAATTCAAATACTTATCGTAAAAATTCCTCGATGGAATCTTACGATAAGTACTCTGAAAGTTCATAGCTTAATAGCTAAAATTCAAGATAACCTTTGATTAAAAGGCAAATCCGATACCTGAGCCACCGGCGTTACAACTCCCGTCCATGAACGGAGAAACTGCTGTCTGGCAATCTTAACCAACGAATTTTTCCAAACAATTTCAACAAAATCAGAATTGCACTGCGTAACAAGCACCAAATCCTGAGAAAACTCTGCAAGGAATGGCACTGATAACCGATCAATGTCTTCTTTATCTGACATTGATATTGACACATTGCTGATATCATACAACGCTAACAAATCACTTATTCCCCATAAATTATTACGATCCGGGTGCTGTAAATAAATGTTGCGTGCATATTTCTTGGTATAAGGTACATGCAATTGTTGCAATACTTGTTCAAAAACATTTTTCATAAATACTGGCTATAGGTATTAGTCATCATTCAATAACCTTCCCATCAGTTGCAACAGATGTTCAATCAATCGTTTATTCCGAACTATGATTTGAGCCTTTAAAGTGGTAGGTTGTGTTTGCAATGCCTTGCTGACAGCCATCGGGAATTGTACTTCGACCAAATACATTCCCTGTTCATTGGCAAAAGATGCCACACTGCTGACACACCTTCGCGCGTTATAAACGAACGTTCGCGCAAGGTCTGCAACGTGTAATGACGGCCATAATATTTGGCTATCATACGCAAACAGGCCGGACCGCAGTCCATGGTGTCTAATTGAGGATAATGTGGGAATGACTTCATAGATTAGGTGGAAAAGTATATGGGTTAACAACTACCAGCAACAGGCAGTAAATGCTGTGTAGAGCATTTATTTAATTTAGCGATTGCAAAGATAAAGAGAAATTATATCGCTTCAAAAAAAAGCATTTATACTTTTTATGTGTACAAAAAAATGGTATAAACCATTGATTTTCAATAGTTATACCATTTTTTACATGTGTACAGCATGTGTATTTTGCTAAACAAGTGATGCTAAATATTGACGCAGCGACACACTTTTATCGGTAATTTCCAACCGTTGCTTGAGTATGTATGACCTATGCCGTATTGTACCCTCATTGACTCCCAATATACGCGCTAAACTCTTCGATGGAAGGTCCAAACGTAGCAACATCATAAATCGATAATCGGATAAATCTAACAGAGGGAAACGTTTATGAAGTTTCGACACAAAATGGTTTTCTGCATTTTCTAAAAAGGCTTCAATTTCCTGCCATTCCATTTCTTCTAACAAGAAGTTTGCAGAACTCTTGTCAGAGGGAGAAAGCTTGTTGAACAGTTCAATCTTGCGAATCAAGAACTGACGCATCATGTCTAACTGAACATCCTTGTGCTTTAATTCAAGTTCATGTTTTTCAGCTTCCATGCGTTGCGATTCTTTGAGCAAGTTGGCTTCGTATTGCAATTTGGTCTGCGTGTTTTCCAACGCTAATTTTTGCTGTTTCTTTTTATTGTTGTACACCATAATAGCTACAAATACAACACTGACCACAAGAATTATCAGCACAACAATAATGTAAAACTGTTGCGATGATTGAGCCTGAGCTTGCGCCAACGCAGTGCCTTTGCGTAAACTTTCGGCATAGTGACGATCCTTTTCGAGCATGGTGTTTGCATACATCTTTTCCAAATAGGTGTAGGCAGAATCGGCATAGTTCATCACAAGGTTGTGACTGTTCTGCCGAACGGCTATGTAATGGCGCAACTTGAATACATTGTAAACGACACTCATTTTTTTTGTCTGCAACGTATCGAGTATGCGCAAACAGGCTGCGTCTTCGCCTAATTCAAAATAGCTGTTGGCCAAAGCTAAAAGTTTGTGTTCGTTGCGCACCGGGGCATAGCGGTAGGAAAGCTGGGCGTAGTCGCGGGCTTGCACCTTATTGCTGTCGACCAGTGAAAATACACTCAAATCTTGGTAAACATTCGACACTAAGGCTGAATCGCCTTGTTGCAACACGCTGGGCAGCAAGTGCTCGGCCAAACGGAGTGCTTCCTTGCAACGTCCGTTGTAAACCAGATTTTCGCCTTTGGCAAGCTGCAGGTGAATGCGATTGGTAAAGGTGGCTTGCGAATAGGCTGCATACAGCGACAAGGCTTTGTCAATATATTGCAGGGATTGATGGGGGGCATACCAATGCGAGAGGGTTGATAGTTTTTCGAGGGCCATACATTGCACAGCTGTGTCGCAACTGGCAGCTGCGGCACGTTCGGCTTCGTGCAGACAATGGGCGGCAGCATGCGCACTGTCGGTGAGCAAATAGTATTTGCCCATGTAGTACATGCAGCGGCTGTAGAGGCTGTCGGTGGGCAATGTGCGGTAATGATTGTAGGCAAGGCGAAGGAGCGAATCGTTGCTTACGTCTATGCCGCTTTTGTCTTGCGACAAGGTGTAAACCAGGGCATAATGGGCAGCTTCGACCTCGCTGAAACGGCTGCGATTGAGTGTTTGCAGCAGCGAAAGGGCACTGTCGGGCCGGTGATTCTCGGCCAAAGTCATGCACTGGGATATGGCGGGGTGCTGATTGCGATGACACGACGAGGCGACGAACAGGCATAGAAGAAAAGTTAGAATAAGGGAATGGGTATTTTTCATGAAGATTGGCTATGAATAAGTAAGTAAAACGCTGGTTGCAGGGAGCATCAGCTACTTAAAGAAGTCGTCTAAACCTTTCTGACGAAGATTTGAATGGGAGATTTATCTCTTCTAAATTCAATCTTCATCTTTCTTTTTGGCCGTTTTTTGACCTTTCATCAGTCGTGTAGCTCGCTACACTCCTTCTTCAAGGCCCAAAAACGCCTCAAAAATTAAGGCTAATCTTGAATTTCATAAAAGTTCAGACGACTTCAAATTTTCAAAATTAAAACAAAATGATGAAACTGCAAAATAATTGTACCTACTTTTGGAACATGCGGTACACGAAGGTATTGAGGGTAAGGAAAATGGTGTAGAGCGTTTACGGAAACTGTATATGGCCGGGGGTGGAGTTGGCAAAGAGGTGAACGAAACGAGTGCTTGGCGTGGGTATGTGTATGGAGTTCGGAAAATAGTGTGCTGGGGGCTTGAGAAACCAGGCGGTGAGCAGATGATTTTCAGCCCCGATGCGATACATGGCAGATTTAACAAATGTACTAACAAAGCTAAAAATCAGCAGTAGGCCGCCGGGCTGCTGACTGCGCGGAACCAGCGTGATGCGAACCGAGGTTATGCGATTTATGAAAGTACTGATTATCAGTAGTTCCGAGATTGTCGAAACTAGCTCGGAACTAATTTCAACAAGCTCGGAACTAATTTCAACTGGCTCGGAACTAATTTCAACAATCGCGGAACTAATTCGAGCAATCGCGGAGTAAATTTTGACAAGGTGCCGTTACGTGCCGAAAATGGCTGTTAGCGGATGGCGCATGGGTGTTAAATATTTAATTGTTTTTCACCTTTAAAAAAGAAAAACATACGATATATATTGCCCAGATATTCCGTACGCAAATCAAAAAAGCCCGGGATGAAGCAGGCTATAAATTTGCTTCAACCCGGGCTTTGCTGTAATGACTGATTCCCTAAACGGGAATGGAGAGTGTTAGAACTTGTGAACCACGAGTCCGCTGCGGAGCTTGGGTTCGAACCAGGTGGCTTTGGGGGGCATGATGTTGCCGCTGTCGGCAATGTTCATGATTTGCTCCATGCTGACGGGATAGAGGGCAAGGGCCATCTTCATTTCGCCACTGTCGACACGGGCCTGCAATTCGCCCAATCCGCGAATGCCGCCTACGAAGTCGATGCGCTTGTCTTTGCGCAGGTCCTTGATGTTGAGCAGTTCGTCGAGAATGAGGCGCGACGAGATGTCGACATCGAGCACGCCGATGGGGTCGTTGGGGTTGAACGTGCCGGGACGTGCGGTGAGGGCGTACCAGGTGCCTTCGAGGTAGAGGGCAAACTCGTGAGCCTGCGACGGACGGTAGGGTTCGCTGCCTTTGGCTTCAACCACGAAGTTCTTGTCGAGGGCGGCAAGGAATTCGGCGGCGGTCATGCCGTTGAGGTCCTTAACCACGCGGTTGTAGTCGAGAATGGTGAGTTCGTCGGCGGGGAAGCATACGGCCATGTAGTAGTTGTATTCTTCGTCGCCGGTGGTGTGTTCGGCCTGATGGGCGCGTTCGTCGCCTACAAGGGCGGCTGCGGCTGAACGGTGGTGACCGTCGGCAATGTAGAGTGACTGCATGGCGGCGAACTCAGCGGTAATGGTGGCCTCGTCGGTTTTGTCGGTGACAATCCAGAGCTGATGGCGGAAGCCGTCGGCTGCGGTGAAGTCGTAGACGGGGGTTTGGGCGGCGTACTTGCAGCGAAGAGCGTAGAGCATGGGGCGCGGATGGTAGGCCAGGAACACGGGTTCCATGTGGGCCGAGGTGGAGCGGACGTGCTTCATGCGGTCTTCTTCCTTGTCGGCACGGGTGAGTTCGTGCTTTTTGATGACGCCTTGCATGTAGTCGGCCACGCTGGCGCATACCACCCATCCGTATTGCGTTTTGCCGTTCATGGTTTGGGCATAGAGGTAGTAGCTGTCGGCTTCATCCTGTACGAGCCATCCTTCTTCCTGGAACTTGCGGAATTGTTCGGCGCCGCTTTCGTAAACGCGGGGGTCGTATTCGCTGGTGCCTTCGGGGAAGTTGATTTCGGGCTTGATGATGTGGTAAAGCGACATTTCGCAGCTACCGGCTTCGGCGCGGGCTTCTTCGGATGAGAGCACGTCGTAAGGACGGCATTGTACTTGCTCAATGAGTTCTACGGGCGGGCGCAGGCCCTTGAAAGGTTTTATTTTGGGCATGGTCGGGTTGCTTTTTGGGGGTGATGCTGCAAAAGCGGCTGTGAGCTTTGCGGCCTTAAAAAAAAGCTGCCTACACACTACACGGTGTTGCAGGCAGCTTGTTCGTTAGTGTGTGAAAAAATGGTTGGCTGATTACTTATTAACCTGGAAGGTGGTGACGCCGTTTTCGAGGAAGTCGACAATCTGATGGGCTGCAGCGAGTCCGGCGTTGATGTTGGCTTCTTTGGTTTGGGCACCCATCTTCTTGGGGGTGAAGATGTAGCGATCGCCAAGGAGTTCGAGGGCGTGTTCGTGGTCCTTCATCTTGAGGTCGCTGACGTAGCGCAGGTCGGTGCGTTCGATGAGGGCCTTGAGGAGTCCGCCTTCGTCGATAACATCCTGACGGGCGGTATTGACTACGATACCATTTTTAGGCATGGCCATGAGCAGGTCGTAGCCGATGCTGCCGCGCGTTTCGGGCGTTGAGGGCATGTGGAGGCTGACAATCTGATTGTTGGCAAAGAGGTCGTGGAGCGTTTCATAGGCAGTGAAACCGGCATCTTTGATTTTCTGCGGGCGGCCGGTGGGCGAGTAACCCGAAATTTCCATGCCCATGCCTTGGGCAATGCGGGCTACGTTCTGTGCCACGGCTCCGAAGGCGAGCAAACCGATTTTCTTGCCCATGAGTTCGGTGCCGGCAGTGCCGTTGAACATGTTGCGCGAAGCGTAAATCAAAAGACCGATAACGAGTTCGGCTACGGCGTTGGAGTTCTGTCCGGGGGTGTTCATCACCACTACGTTGTGGGCCGTGGCGGCTTCGAGGTCGACATTGTCGTAACCGGCACCGGCGCGTACCACGATTTTCAGATTCTTACCGGCTTCGATAACTTCGGCGTCGACTTTGTCGGAACGGATGATGATGGCGTCCACGTCGGCTACGGCTGCGAGGAGTTCTTCCTTTTCGGTGTATTTTTCAAGCAACACTACTTCGTAGCCTACGGGCTTGAAAATGTCTTGAATACCCTGAACGGCCACGGGGGCAAAGGGTTTTTCGGTAGCAATCAGAACTTTCTTCATTGTGTTTTTGGTATAAATGATCGCTTCAGCTCCGGCGCAAAGGTGCTGGGGAATGAAACGACAAGCACCCTCGCCCCTACATGAAAACAGGAGTGAGGGTGCTGTGGTTAGTCATTGAAATTGGGGGGAAAATCCCGTGAAAAATTTACTTGTGCATTTGTTCGAATTCCTGCATGCAAGCAACCAATGCTTTCACGCCTTCGAGCGGCATGGCGTTGTAGCACGATGCGCGGAAACCGCCTACTGAACGGTGACCCTTGATGCCCTGCATACCCTTGCTCTGAGCAAACTTGAGGAATTCGGCTTCGAGTTCCTTGTGTTCGTCGGCCATTACGAAGCAGATGTTCATGAGTGAACGGTCTTCCTTGGCAGCAGTGCCTTGGAACATGCTGTTGCGGTCGATTTCGGCATAGAGCAGTTCGGCACGTTCCTGTGCGCGACGTTCCATTTCCTTAACACCACCCTGAGCCTTGATCCACTTGAGGTTCTGGAGTGCGCAGTAAATGGGCACTACGGGAGGCGTGTTGAACATTGAACCCTTGTCGACGTGGGTGCGGTAGTCGAGCATGGTGGGGATGGGGCGGCTAACGTGGCCAAGGAGTTCGTCCTTCACGATAACGAAGGTTACACCGGCCATCGAAAGGTTCTTCTGGGCACCACCGTAAATCATGCCGTACTTGCTCACGTCGATGGGACGAGAGAAGATGTCGCTCGACATGTCGGCAATCACGGGCACGGGGCTGTCGAGGTCCTTGCGGATTTCGGTACCGTAAATGGTGTTGTTCGTAGTGATATGGAAATAGTCGGCGTCGGCGGGAATTTCGTAGTCCTTAGGTATGAAGGTGTAGTTAGCGTCGGCTGATGAAGCTACTTCAACAACTTCGCCAAACAACTTGGCTTCCTTCAGGGCTTTCTTGGCCCACACACCGGTGTTGAGGTATGCGGCTTTCTTCTCGAGGAAGTTATAGGGAACCATGCAGAACTCAAGGCTGGCACCACCACCGAGGAAGAGCACTGAGTAGCCCTCGGGGATGTTGAGCAACTCCTTGAACAAAGCCTGGGCTTCGTCCATCACGGCCTGAAATTCCTTGGTACGATGGCTGATTTCCATCAATGACAGACCCATATCGCCGAACTCAACACATGCGTCGGCAGTTGCTTTCATGACTTCCTGCGGGAGAATGGACGGACCCGCGCCGAAATTATACTTCTTCATTGCTTTTTGGTTTTAAGGTTGTGATTTAACATCATGTGAGCGAAGATAGGGTTTTTCTGATTAGTTGCCAAAGAAAACGCGCCTTTTTTTTGCGAACATTTAATCTTAATGCGTTATTCGCTCAATCAATATGACAGAATTAAGGACAATAACTTAAAATTGGCAGTTTTACGACGCTTCGTTATTATCAAAGCGTTGCATTTTTATGCAGTTTAAAAGCAAAAACGCGCAACGAACTTTTTCAGGGTTCATTGCGCGTAAGGGAGAAATATGTGCAATTTTTGCGTAGTTCTTTTACTTTTCGCCAGCCGGCTGTTGGGCGGGGCGGTCGGTGGTCATGCCGTGCTGCACCATGTACTCGGTGGTTTGCAGAAGCGAGAACACATAGTCCTTGAGCGGTTGCCATTCGGCACCGAAGGCCGGGGCTTCGGTGGGAGTGCCCTGGGGGTCGAGGCGGTAGCAGTATTCGCGGTCGGTTTCGGCATTATATACATAAAGGTGGGTGGCATTGCGTGCGGCTATGGTTTTGTCGGCTGTGTAGAAAGCGGCGGGACGTTGTTCGCGCAGCAGGTCGATGCCGAAGTTGTTTTGCACGTAAGGCACACGAAGCAGGCCAAGGAGCGTGGGGGCTACGTCAACTTGTCCGGCGAAATTCGATATTTCGCGGGGCGACAGACCTTCGCCATGAATGAACAGCGGAATGTGGTTGAAGGATTCGGGCAATTCGCAGTTGGCTGTGCCCACCATTTTGCCGTGGTCGCCAAGAAAGACGAAAAGCGTGTTCTTGTACCAGGGTTCGCGGGCGGCTTGCTGCATGAAACTGCCGATGCAGTGGTCGGCGTAGCGCACAATCTGTTCTTCGGGCGTGAGCGAGGGGTCGGCAAAGGCGTCGGGCACTACGTAGGGCGGATGGTTGCTGATGGTGAGCAGGGTGGCCATGAAGGGATGGCCTTCGGCGGCACGTTGGCGCAACACGGGCAGAGCGTAACTGAACAGAAAGGCGTCGGGTACGCCGAAATGATTGACGACTTCGCTGCGCGGATAATTTTCCTGGGCATACACTTCGTCGTAGCCGTTGGTGCGGAAAAAGGCGTTCATATTGTCGTACTGACTTTCGTGGGTCATAAAGAACAGGGTGCGGTAGCCTTGCTCTTTAAGCACGGTGGGAAGGCCTGAATAGACGGGTATATCGGACCCCTTCATGGCATTGCGAAACATGATGGAGGGGAAGGAGTAGAGCGTGGCGTAAAGCCCGTGGTTGGTGTGATTGCCGGCTGAATAGCAGTTGGCAAAACTGAGGGAGTGGGCGTAGAGCGAGTCGATATGGGGGGTGAGGTGTTTGTCGTTGCCAAAGCGGGTCATGAGTTTGGCAGACATCGACTCCATAAGCACGATGACGACGTTGCGCTTCGTTGGCAGGCTGTCGGGGGTGATTGGGCGGGCTATGGGCGATATGCCTTCGATGCCGGTGCGCTGGTAGTAGTGCTGCACACGGCGTATAGCTTCGGCGTCAGGCATGAGGCGCAGCTGTTTGTTTTCGGGCCGCATGTCGTCGAGGGTGCTGGTGAGGAGGCAGAACATGGGGTTTACGCCGAGGTTGTTGAGCACGGGGTTGGTGCAGAAGTAGGCGGCGCTGACTTTAATGGGGTTGTAGCCCAAACGGCCGCGAATACCAAGAAAACAGGCGCCGAGCAGGGCGATGGAAAGGCCGCTGACGCTGAGCAAATAGCGCCAGGTGAGGGTGCGGCTGTAGGGTATGGCGGGCGAGGTGCGCTGTACTTGCTGCTGAATGCGGCGGCGCAGGGTGTAGAGCCCGTAGGAGAAGATACCGAGGATAATAAAATAGGCGGCTATATAAAGATAATAGGCGGGTTCGCCAAATATCATGCCGAGGGTGGTGCCGCCGTAGTCGGCCCAGTTCCAGATCGAGGCGTTGAGGGGTTTGCTGAAGTAGCTGAAATAGGGGATATTTCCGGCACTGGCCATGAACACGAGGGCATACATCACGCCAAACCACCAGCCGTAGGCGCGCAGCAGCCAAGGGCGCCACCAGCTTAACAAACCGGTGACAACGGTAATGACCAGGGGAAGGGCCATGACGTAGCAGGCTATGACGTTGTCGAACCAAAGGCCGTTGAGAAAGGCGCGGGCGGTCCAACCGGCATGAGCGGCTACTTCGGGGGGTAACTGCGGACGCACACTTACATAAAAAAGAATGCGGAAAAGGCTCATGAGAACAAGTGACAAAACTTGCACGCTGAGCAAATATGTCAGTGACTTTACGAAAAACTTCATCGTTTTTAATATTTTGTGGGGCAAAGGTACGAAAAATGTAGTAACTTTGCACAATGGGTAACCAGGCTCTGTGGGGGCTTTGTGGCTGAAAAACAAGTTTTTAGAGACTATTTAACAACTGACACGGCGACAAACAGACCTTAGCGGCACAGATTTTGCTTACCTTTTAAACAGATTAAACGGAGCTAACTGACGCACAACGGATAAAAACCAGACTGCGTGCGGCGGCTTTGTGAAAAAACAAACCCATACTTAACGAATCATCAATCATTTATTCCCCTATATTTTACATGGAAGAAACACAACTTTTAGTGAATAGCATCATCGACGGTATTCAGGAAAAAAAAGGACGCGGCATCGTTACGGTAGATTTGCGACATATTATTACTGCTCCCTGTGCCTACTTCGTAATCTGTACGGCGGCTAACCCGCTGCAGGTGGATGCCATCGCTGACAGCGTTGAGGAATTTGCTCGCAAACAGGCACACGAAAAACCGGCTAACATCGCCGGACGACAGAACGCGGAATGGGTGGCCATGGACTATGGTACTGTCATGGTGCACATCTTCGTACCTGAAGCGCGAGAACATTATGACCTCGAAAACCTTTGGGATGATGCTGAACTGACCGAAGTGGCTGATTTGGACTAATACACAAGATTGAAACACTTAGACGAAGACTTACACGACTGTTGCGTTTCAATGCTTGCAATGACTTATGGTATTGGCCTGACTCACTTAGGATGCTCTCTATATGACACTCACTATGATGTGACAGGCTGACACTTCTTTTCTGAAATGAATCAAACCGAATATGCCTAAATTACCCAACATATCGCCCAAATCGGACCCGGAAAAAAACAAAAAACCGGGATTTAACCTGACGTGGGTGTACTTTATCATTATCATTGGCCTGGGTATCATGCTTTACCAGGGAAACCAAAGCAACCCGGGCGGTGTGAACAAGGAGGTGGACTACACCACTTTCCGTAACTATGTGAAACAAGGCGTGGCCAAAGAGGTGGTGGTGAATAAAACCGAAGGCAACGTGCGCATGGTGGTTCGCCCCGAAAAAATTCGCGAAATCTACAAACAGGGCTCTGACCAAACGGGAAGCGCTCCGACGGTTTCGACTAAATACCCGAATATCGACACCATCAATGGCTTTCTGGATGCTAACTACCAGGGAAGCGTAAAATACGAGGAAAGCGATAAGTTCTTCATGAGCTTGCTCAGCAGTTTGCTGCCCATCATCCTGTTGGTGTTCCTTTGGTTCTTCCTGATGCGGCGCATGGGAGGCGGCGGCGGCAGTGGCGGCATTTTCAATGTCGGCAAAAGCAAAGCGCGCCTGTTCGACAAAAATGGCAAAAACGCTACGCACGTTACCTTTAAGGACGTGGCCGGACAGGAAGGGGCTAAACAGGAAATCCGCGAAATCGTCGACTTCCTGAAAAACCCGCAGAAATATACGGAACTGGGTGGTAAAATTCCTAAGGGTGCTTTGCTCGTGGGTCCTCCGGGAACGGGTAAGACGCTGCTCGCCAAGGCTGTTGCCGGCGAGGCTGACGTGCCGTTCTTCTCTATGGCTGGTTCCGACTTTGTCGAAATGTTTGTCGGCGTGGGTGCAAGCCGTGTGCGCGACCTCTTCCAGCAAGCGAAGGAAAAAGCTCCCTGTATTGTGTTTATCGACGAAATTGATGCCATCGGCCGTGCTCGTGGCAAAAACCCGTCAATGGGGGGTAACGATGAACGCGAAAATACGCTGAACCAGTTGCTCACCGAAATGGACGGTTTCGGCACAAACTCGGGTGTCATTGTCCTTGCGGCTACAAACCGCGTCGAAATTCTCGACTCTGCCCTGCTCCGTGCCGGACGTTTCGACCGTCAAATCCATGTCGACCTGCCTGAACTCTCTGAACGTGTGGCTATTTTCAAGGTTCACCTGGCTCCGCTCAAACTCGACAGTTCGCTCGACATCGAAATGCTGGCCCGACAAACACCGGGCTTCTCGGGTGCCGACATTGCCAACGTTTGTAACGAGGCGGCGCTCATCGCGGCTCGCCATAACCGCAAGGAGGTGGGCAAGCAGGACTTCCTCGACGCTGTTGACCGCATCATCGGTGGTTTGGAAAAAACAACCAAGGTGATGACCGAGGACGAAAAACGTGCCATCGCCATTCACGAGGCCGGACATGCCAGCGTGTCGTGGCTGCTGCAATATGCCAACCCGCTCGTCAAAGTGACCATCGTGCCGCGCGGACAGGCCTTGGGCGCAGCATGGTATTTGCCCGAAGAACGCACCATCACTACCAAGGAACAAATGCTCGACGAAATCTGTTCGCTTCTCGGCGGACGTGCGGCCGAGGATGTGTTCCTGGGTCATGTTTCAAGCGGTGCGCTCAACGACTTGGAACGCGTCACCAAACGTATCTACGGCATGGTGGCCTACCTCGGTATGAGCGACAAACTGCAGAACCTGTGTTACTACAACGCGCAGGGCGAAGGATTTACCAAGCCCTACTCCGACAAAACGGCGGAACTCATCGACAACGAGGTGCAGCGCATGATTAGCGAACAATACGAACGCGCCAAACGTTTGCTCACCGAAAACGCGGCTAAGCACAACGCGCTGGCCGACTTGCTCGTCGAACGCGAAGTTATCTTCACCGAAGATGCTGAAAAGATTTTCGGCCCGCGTCCCTGGAAGAGCCGCACGGACATCCTTATGGAAGAGGAGGCGATGAAACTGGTTGACGAACGTAACCGCAAACTCGAAGCTGAAGCTAAGGCTAAAGAAGC
>Monroe_p1__coassemble_450_pt1 | contig 16405 bp, 10 predicted proteins | sample Monroe_p1__metabat2_low_PE_006 | metagenome-assembled genome bin Monroe_p1 | reverse complement strand
TGTTATCCAATGGATTGTGGAACAACCCGACACTGACAAGGGCACTTGCCTACTGCTTTATTGGCAGATGGCTCCCGGCTTCAGTAAGAAGTTTGCAAACCGTGAGGAATGTGAAAGTACTGACAAGTGGTATCTGGAAGACTACAACATCATTCAGACGCTTGAACAAAACTACACTTCAGGCTTTTACCAAGAACAACGCTATGCTTTCAATCCGCAACACGACCCCTATCAAGAGGGATACGACTGGACCGAAGACTTAGATACATCGACATTTAAAGTGCCCATACCCCAAGAAATGTTTTTGGCTTTGGATGGCATTGTGCTGGACGTGCCTTCGTGGGAAGAGGGCATTCCCGAAGATTTGCAACCCGCAATGGACCGCTTGGCAGACTTGGTTGATGAATAAAGCAGTTGCCCCACAAGCACCTGCGCCGCCTCATTTTTTAGGCACTGTTACGATACCTTTTACAGTCTGTTCACTTGGCGCATACCTGTTGTTCCGAAATAAAATAAAGAATACGAAACAAGCATTTGAGAGGCAATACGACATACACCTTGGCACGCACGGGCCAAATGTGCGAAAAAACGGTTAATTGCTCAATTTTAGGCCGATGAGTGGCAAAGCAAGCCGTTTTTATGCGTAATTTTGCGGTCATTATGAGTATAACTTCAATCATACGTCCTTTTTTCCGCAGCCGCTACCGCGCCATCGAACGCTATGGCACCCATGCCGAAGAAATTCAGCGCAAGGTGTTGGCCCATTTGCTGCAACGAGCTGCCGACACGGAATGGGGAAAGCGCTATGGCTACGAGTCGATGCGCAATTACGAGGATTTCGCTAAAAAAGTTCCTGTCAACACTTACGAGGAACTGAAAGGGTATATTGACCGGATGCGACATGGCGAAAACCATGTGCTGTGGCCCGGCCAAGTGAAATGGTATGCCAAATCGTCGGGCACAACCAACGATAAAAGCAAGTTTATTCCCGTCAGCCGCGAAGGCTTGCACGATACGCACTATGCCGGCGGACAGGATGCCGTGACCATTTACCTGCACAACAATCCGCTCAGCCGCCTGTTCGACGGAAAAGCACTGATTCTGGGCGGAAGCCATGCACCCAACTACAACCTGCCGCATTCGCTCGTGGGCGATTTGAGTGCCATACTGATTGAAAACATCAATCCGCTGGTAAACCTGGTGCGCGTGCCACCTAAACGCATCGCACTCCTGTCGGACTTTGAAGAAAAACGCGACCGCATCGCCGAAATCGCAGCCAAACAGAACGTGACGAACCTGTCGGGCGTGCCTTCGTGGATGATGGCCGTGCTCAACCGCGTGCTCGAAATCACCGGCAAAAACACACTTGAAGAAGTGTGGCCTAACCTCGAAGTGTTCTTTCACGGCGGTGTCGCCTTTACGCCCTACCGCGACCAGTATCACCGGCTCATCACCTCGCCGCGCATGCACTACATGGAAACCTATAACGCCAGCGAGGGATTTTTCGGCCTGCAAAACGACCCTACCGATGTGGCCATGCTGCTGATGATTGACTACGGCGTGTTCTACGAATTTATACCGCTCGACGAAGTGGGACGCAACAACCCCACCGTGTTGCCGCTGTGGGAGGTCGAGGCTAATAAAAACTATGCCATCGTCATTTCCACTTCGTGCGGACTGTGGCGTTACCAAATTGGCGATACGGTGCGCTTCACCGAGGTCAACCCCTACAAATTCATCATCAGCGGCCGAACCAAGAGCTTTATCAATGCTTTTGGCGAGGAACTCATTGTCGACAATGCCGAAAAGGGCTTGTTCGAGGCTTGCCGCACTACGGGAGCTGTGGTGAATGAATACACCGCTGCCCCAGTGTTTATGAACGCCGAAGGAAAATGCCGACACCAGTGGGTCATCGAGTTCGAAAAGGAACCTGCCGACCTCGCAGCCTTTGCCGAATGCCTGGACAACGCACTGCAGCGCATCAACTCGGACTACGAAGCCAAACGCTACAAAAACATTACGCTGCAACAGCTCGAAATTGTGTCGGCACGCAAAGGACTGTTCAACGACTGGCTCAAAAGCATCGGCAAACTGGGCGGACAGCACAAAGTGCCTCGACTCAATAATCACCGCGACATCATCGACCAGGTGCTGAAGCTCATTCACGACGAAAGCAAACAATAACCGGTTCATTTCCGTCAAACTGATTACTACATTGAATACTTACGTTAAAGCACTCCTTATTATAGGTATGGTGGCCGTGCTATACATGCTCACGGGCTGTGCCAACCCCGGAAGCGGACCCGACGGCGGACCTTACGACGAAACTCCGCCGCGCATCGTGGCCATGACGCCCGAACTGGGACGAACGGGCGTAAACTCCCACAAGGTGACCATTGCCTTCGACGAACTCATCAAGGTGGAGAATGCACAGGAAAAGGTGATTGTGTCGCCACCGCAAATCAATATGCCCGAAATCAAAACAGCGGGCAAACGTATCAGCATCGAACTGCTCGACACGCTGAAACCGGCTACCACCTATACCATCGACTTCAGCGATGCCATTGTCGATTCGAACGAAGGTAACCCCTTGGGCAACTTTACCTACTACTTTTCAACGGGCAACCGCGTCGACACCCTCGAAGTGGCCGGCTATGTGCTGCAGGCCGACAACCTGGAACCCGTGAAGGGCATTCTCGTCGGGCTACACAGCAACCTGGCCGATTCGGCCTTCACCACACAGCCCTTTATGCGTGTGGCACGCACCGACGGCAACGGGCACTTTTGCATCAAGGGAGTAGCCCCCGGCACTTACCGCGCCTATGCACTGAAGGACATGGACAACGACTTCCGCTATGTACGCGGCGAAATGCTGGCCTTCAGCCGCGACAGCATACGCCCGTCGAGCTATCCCGACATACGCCGCGACACGCTCTGGGCCGACACCGTGCACATCGACACCATTCGCTCGGTGCCCTTTACGCACTACACGCCCGACGACGTGGTGCTGCTGGCCTTTTCGGAGAAGAACCTGACGCGACAACTGCTGAAAACCGAACGCGACCCTGCGTGGTTCAAACTTTACTTTACGGCTCCTTCGGTCCACGAACCCAAAGTGCAAGGTATCGACTTCGACGCCGATAAATACTTGCTGCGCGAACGAACTGCGGGCAACGACACGCTGACATACTGGCTGACAGACACAACGCTCGTCAACCGCGATTCGCTTGGCATTATCTGCACCTACGAGGCCACGAACGATTCGACGGGAGCTAACTATATGCAAACCGACACGCTCTACCTGGTGCCGCGCTTTACTTACGAACGCCGCAAAAAAATGGAGGCCGAAATCATGGAACGCTGGCAACGCGGACTAGAAAAACGCCATAAACGGGGCGACTTTTCGCAGGAAACGCCGCCCGTCGAACCGCTCAAAGTGGAATTTCACATCCGCAGCAGCATGACCCCCGACCGCAACCTACACTTTACGCTGGCCGAACCGGCTGAAAGTATGGATACAGTGGGCATCCACCTGTTCCTGCAAGTAGACTCCACATATCACAATGCCCCCTTCAAGCTCGAACGCGACTCACTTTCGCTCTTGCGCTACACACTGAAGGGTGCCTGGCGTCCCGGACAGCAGTATGTACTGAATGTTGACTCGGCATGTATCAGGGGCATATCGGGCAAAGTGGTTGAAAACTTCGACGCACAATTTTCCATTTCGAAGGCCGATGCCTACGGTTCGCTCTTCCTGATTCTGCCCGATGCCGACACCTCGGCCGTGGTACAGCTCGTGACTAACGGCGACAAAGTGATGCGACAGGCCAAGGTCAAGGACGGCCGTGCCGACTTCTTCTACCTCGAACCCGGCGATGTGTTCGTTCGTCTGTTCAACGACCGCAACGGCAACGGCCTGTGGGACACGGGCAATTATGCCGAAGGCCGTCAGCCCGAGGAGGTGTACTACTACCCTACATCGCTCACCATACGTGCCAACTGGGACGTGGAGCAAACATGGCGCATCAACGAGGTGCCGCGCTATTTGCAGAAACCACGCGAAATCGTGAAGCAAAAGGAAACCACCAAGCGCACGCCGAAGAACCGGAATGCCGAACGCGAACGCCAAAAACGTGGCTAAACGGCAGTCCTACCTCCCTTGTTTGAAGGGGTCTAAAGTAAACTGACATCCCCCAAAAGTAACATGAAGCCGACTTCCGGTCAACGGAATTTCCCTTGTCATGCAATGGAAATCCGCTGGCCGGAAGTCGGCTTTTGCGGTGTTTTACATTGGGGACGAGTGAACAGTAGAAACAATTCAGTTGAAAGAACTTGGGTAATACGCAATCACGCATAAGTGTTTCAGACAGGCCTACCTGCCCTACTTTCTGTTGTATCAATATGTCAAAGAACGAAGCATGAATAAAAACCAGTAAATATGTTTTTTCATCAAATAGGTTGAAGCAACCCTACTTTATATACCTGCAATGTCAAGGCAGAGCGACGAAAGTCAGTGCAAACCGTAGGTAAAGATACAACATGAACACCCCGAAATCCAAATTTTTTCTGCACCTGATATCGCACCTCGATTTTTTTGAAACGCTAAAATCCGCCCTACACCCCCTTTATTTACGGGCATTCCAGAACGATTTTCAAGCACCTAAAAAAGTGAAATCGGGATATGCCTTTTTATATCATTCCGACTATCAAAACGGACGTATAGGTCAAATTGCAGGATATTTGGAAACTACTTTTTCTCTATAGGTCAAAAAAACAGGTGACGGGAATCACCGTAGTAATTCCGCGCCACCTGTTAGGGGGAGTTTAGCAAGCTAAACGGCTGAACTTAGTCGGCCAATTTGGCTTTGATGAACTCGCGGTTGAGGCGAGCAATGTTGGCAATCGATTCGTTCTTGGGGCAAACAGCCTCGCAAGCACGGGTGTTCGTACAGTTACCGAATCCGAGTTCGTCCATCTTGGCAACCATAGCCTTGGCACGCTTAGCAGCTTCGGGACGACCTTGGGGCAGAAGGGCAAACTGGCTAACCTTTGAGCTGACGAAGAGCATGGCCGAACCATTCTTACATGCAGCTACGCAGGCACCGCAACCAATACAAGTGGCGCAGTCCATAGCTTCGTCGGCATCCTGCTTGGGGATGAGGATGGCATTGGCATCCTGGGGAGCACCCGTACGAACGCTGATGTAACCACCGGCAGCCTGGATTTTATCGAAAGCTGAACGGTCAACCATGCAGTCCTTGATTACAGGGAATGCAGCTGAACGCCAGGGTTCAACGGTGATAACGTCGCCATCGTTGAAGCGACGCATATAGAGCTGGCAAGTGGTAGCTCCGGTTTCGGTTTTGCCGTGAGGCGTACCGTTGATGTAGAGCGAACACATACCGCAGATACCTTCGCGGCAGTCGTGGTCGAATACGAAAGGTTCTTTGCCTTCTTCGATCAACTCTTCGTTGAGGATGTCAAGCATTTCGAGGAACGAGGTGTCATCGGGAATGTTGTGCATCTCGCGTGAATCGAAGTGACCCGCATCCTGAGGACCATTCTGCTTCCAGTACTTAATAGTAAAGCTTATATTTTTAGCCATTTTGGATTGTCGTTTAAAGATGTTCTTGTTTCGGCATACATTGAAAGTGGTTGCCCCGATTGCTTGAAGTGGCTATCGGGTGCAACGCACTGTCATGCTTTAATGCCTATTAGTTTTTATAGTTACGGGTCTTAACCTCGATAGCCTCATACTTGAGGGGTTCCTGATACTTCACGGGATCCTTGTCCTCGCCCTGATATTCCCAGCACGAAACGTAGAAGCAGTTCTGGTCGTCGCGCTTAGCTTCACCTTCTTCAGTCTGGTGTTCTTCGCGGAAGTGACCACCGCATGATTCTTCGCGGTTGAGAGCGTCGATAGCGATGAGCTGACCCATGGTGATGAAGTCGTTGAGGCGGAGAGCCTTGTCGAGTTCGACGTTCACACCGGTGAGTTCGGGGATAAAGAGGTTGGTTTCGAATTCCTTACGGATTTCCTTGAGTTTAACCAAAGCGGTTTCAAGTCCCTTCTTGTTACGAGCCATACCTACGTACTCCCACATTACGTGACCGAGTTCCTTGTGGATGCTGTCAACAGACTTCTTACCCTTGATGCTCATGAGGTGGTTGATACGCTCCTGAACAGCCTTTTCAGTAGCTACGAATTCGGGCATATCGATTGAGAAGCGGGGAACCGTAATCTGGTCAGAGAGGTAGTTCTGAATGGTGTAAGGCAACACGAAGTAACCGTCGGCCAAGCCCTGCATCAAAGCAGAAGCACCAAGGCGGTTAGCACCGTGGTCAGAGAAGTTACATTCACCGATTGCGAAGAGACCGGGGATGTTGGTTGAAAGTTCGTAGTCAACCCACAGACCACCCATGGTGTAGTGGATGGCAGGATAAATCATCATGGGGTTGTAGTACTTCACGCCATTGATTTCCTTAGCCAATTCACCGGGGTTCACGTCGGTAATTTCTTCGTACATATCGAAGAGGTTGCCGTAGCGCTGGAGTACTACGTCAACGCCGAGGCGGCCGATAGCTTCAGAGAAGTCGAGGAATACAGCCAAACCGGTGTTGTTTACGCCGAAGCCTGCATCGCAACGTTCTTTGGCAGCGCGGCTAGCCACGTCACGGGGAACGAGGTTACCGAAGGCAGGATAGCGGCGTTCCAAGTAGTAGTCGCGATCTTCTTCAGGAATATCGCTACCCTTGATTTCGCCCTTCTGCAAGCGAACGGCATCTTCCTTCTTTTTGGGCACCCAGATACGACCGTCGTTACGGAGCGATTCAGACATAAGCGTGAGCTTCGACTGCTTGTCGCCGTGAACGGGGATACAAGTGGGGTGAATCTGTACGTAAGCGGGGTTAGCGAAGTAAGCACCCTTACGGTAAGCAGCAATGGCAGCAGAGCAGTTGCAACCCATTGCGTTCGTTGAAAGGAAGTAAGCATTACCATAACCACCGGTTGCCAATACCACAGCGTGAGCGGCAAAGCGTTCGAGCTTACCGTTAACGAGGTTACGGGCAATGATACCACGAGCGCGGCCGTCGATGATTACAACGTCCTGCATTTCGTAGCGGCAGTAAAGCTGTACGGTGCCGGCGTGAACCTGGCACATCAGGGCCGAGTAAGCACCGAGCAAGAGCTGCTGACCGGTTTGACCCTTTGCGTAGAACGTACGGCTTACCTGTACACCACCGAATGAACGGTTAGCCAAAAGGCCGCCGTATTCGCGAGCGAAGGGAACACCCTGAGCCACGCACTGGTCGATGATGTTGGCACTCACTTCAGCCAAACGATAAACGTTAGCTTCACGAGCACGGTAGTCGCCACCCTTCACGGTGTCGTAGAAAAGGCGGTAAACTGAGTCACCGTCGTTCTGATAGTTCTTTGCAGCATTGATACCACCCTGTGCAGCGATAGAGTGAGCACGACGGGGTGAGTCCTGAATGCAGAAGTTGAGCACTTTGAAGCCCATTTCGCCCAAAGAAGCGGCAGCTGAAGCACCGGCCAGACCGGTACCTACAACGATGATGTCGAGCTTACGCTTGTTGGCGGGGTTCACCAGTTTCTGGTGAGCTTTATAGTTGGTCCATTTTTCAGAAATAGGACCTTCAGGTATTTTGGAATCGATAGTAGCCATGAGTGGAAAATGTATTAAGAGGTGTGGTTTTGTTTGGGGGAGTCACCGGGGTGAAAGCCAAATGCGGCATCTGCGCCCAAGGCTGCAGAACCGGGCCTTTGCCTGTGTGAGCTACAGCCTGCAAGGCAAACGGTACCAGCCGGAAACATTCCCAGGGGAAATATCTTAGCAAGTTGCAGCGCAGCAACCACCGCAGAATGCGAAGTAGAGAGCTACAGCTACGAAGATAAGCATCAGCAAGGTTACGTAAATAGTGCCGATCATGCGCCAGCGATTGAACCAGATCTTACCATTCCAACCGAGCGTCTGGAATGCACTCCAGAAACCGTGAGTCATGTGGAACCAGATAGCTACGAACCAGATGAGGTAGAGCACGGTGTAGATGGGGTTAGAGAAGGTGTAGGCAATCATGCTGTAACCGTCGCAAGCATCGGTAACCTCGTTGATGAAAGGCATACCGCCATTAACCAACTCGGCAAACATCATGTTATACCAGAAGTTGAAGAGGTGGAGCAACAAACCAAGTACTACGATAACACCGAGTACAAACATGTTCTGCGATGCCCACTCAACCTTTTCAGGACGTGAAGACACAGCGTAACGGTTGTTGCCACGAGCCTTACGGTTTTGAAGCGTAAGGATAATCGCATAGATAAAGTGGATGGCTACAAGTGCACCGAGGCCAATGGTTGCTGCTACAGCATACCAGTTAGCACCAAGCATCTCGCATACCATGTTATAGCCTTCTTTCGAGAAAAGGGCTACCAGGTTCATGCAACCATGAAACGTGAGGAACAGGATAAGCGCAATGCCGGTTACCGACATGATTACCTTCCGTCCGATGGATGAGTTAGTTAACCACATAGAGTTGATTTGAATTAAGTTTGTATTTAGATTATTAGTATTTTCTGAGGTTACAACAAACATTGCCCACACCCGCCTTTACGATAAAGACAGGCTCATTTTTCCCTATAAATGAGGAGCAAGGGCATTCTTTCTGCAAAATTAAAGTTTTTTGTTTGTCCTCGCAAATTTAATGCACATTTTATGAACTTGCAGCCTCTTTATTTTTCGCCGTCGGGGGTTAAGTAGGTGTTCCTAATTAGTCCTTGCGTGCATAATTCGAAATATTGCGGCGCGCAAACAGGAAACTGCGGCGCGGGCCTTGTACTTCGCCTTTATCGCCTTTGTTTTCTTCGGGATAGGCAATGCGGGTGTGGTACACCGTTTTCAGGCTTTCAACCAGTACACGCTTGGCATCGGCAATGTCGCGGAAGGTGATGGGGCATTCCTTAAAGAAGCCGGCATTCACTTGTCCGTCGACGATGCGGTCAACGAGTTCGGTGATGCTTTCTTCCGAAAAGTTTTTGAGCGAGCGCGAGGTGGCTTCCACAGCGTCGCACATCATGAGTATGGCCTGTTCGCGGGTGAACGGGTTGGGTCCGGGATAGGTAAAAAGCTTTTCGTTCGGTTCTTCCTCGGGGTGCTTGTTTTTCCACTGAATGTAGAAGTACTTGGTTTGCGAGCAGCCGTGGTGCGTCACGATAAAGTCGCGGATTACCTTCGGGAGGTGGTACTTTTCGGCCAGACGCATACCCTCGGTCACGTGGCTGATGATGATTTGCGCCGAGCGTTCCTCGGTCAGTTCATCGTGTGGATTCATGCCGTTCTGGTTTTCGGTAAAGAAGGCTGGATTGAGCATTTTGCCAATGTCGTGATAGAGTGCGCCCGTACGCACCAGCTGGGGCTTTGCACCGATTTTGTCGGCCACTTCGGCAGCCAGGTTGGCCACTTGCAGTGAATGCACAAAGGTGCCCTGCGCCACTTTCGACATGCGGCGCAGCACATTGTTGTTCGTGTTCGAGAGTTCAACGAGGGTGACGCTCGAAGTAAAGCCAAAGAGTTTTTCGATGAGGTAAAGCAGCGGATAGGCAAAGAGTAGCAGCACCCCGTTGACCGCCAAGCTGACGTACATGCCGGTGTCGAGGTGATGAAAGTCGATGCCTTGCGAGAGGTCGAAGCCCAGCATCACAAACGAACTGGCTGTAAACACGGCCAGCGCCACGCGCATCAGCTGCGAACGCTCGGTAAGGTCCTTCAGTGCATACACGGCGGTCATGCCGGCTACCGACTGTATGACCACAAACTCGTAGTTCGAGTGCAGGGCAAACGACGACAGGATGATGGAGCTAACCATAGCCATGAAGGCCGTGCGCGAGTCCATGAATATGCGCACAAACATGGGCACCATGGCAAAAGGCAGCATATACACGTTGAAGAACTTGTGGTCGACCATGATGTAGGTCAGCAGCGGGAAAAGGGCAATGAGCGTCGAGAGCAGCAGAATGGTGTGGGGCGAATGTAGGTAGTCGCGCCTGAAAAGGTTCAGGTAAATAACGAACAAAATGATGATGCTGAACACAAAGATTACCTGTCCGAGGATGATGCCCCACATGCCTTCGGAACTGTCGTTACGGCGCAAAGTTTCCTTTTCGTACGATTGCAAAATTTTAAACTGGTCGGCCGAGATGATTTCGCCCCGGTCGATGATGCGCTGTCCGCTCTGCACCATGCCCGAAGCGGGCGATACCGAGGCCAGCACGTCCTCGCGGGCGGCACGGGTTTTCACCGAGTCGACCGTCAGGTTGGGTTCCAGATACTTGTTGATGTTGCAGCGTGCCATCATGCGCCGCGGATACCTGAAAGTGTCGGCATGCACAATGTATTCGTAGGCCGAACGGGTGGAGTAAAGTTCCGAGAGGGTATGCGTTTCGGCTTCCGTGCCGTCGATAACCTTGATGCCCGGCACAATGTCCTTGGCCATTTGTGCCAATTCGTCGGAATTGACGATACCGGCCTCGTAAACCGAGGCAAGCAGCTGTTCGATGTGGTTCAGATAGCTTACGGGCACACCGGGATAGGCTCCGTTCAGGTAGTCAGAGCGGAACGCCATAATTTGGTGTCGGGCTTTTTGGGCATCGGCCACGAAAAAGGGGTAAAAGTCCTTCATGGCGCTATCGCGTTCAGACTGCACCTCCTCTTGTGTTTTGTAAATCGGGAAGTCGTAGGTGGCAATGAGCGAATTGTAGCGCCAGGGGCGTCCTTGTTCGTATTCATAGCCGAATTTCGTTTCGCGCGGAAGAAAGTAAACCAGCAACGAAACCACCAGAACCAATGTGCCGGCCAGCGTCAGCCAGCTTTCAAGTTTTGATTTCCGGTGCATGTTCTCGGTAGGCATATTCATAAAAAAACTGAGAATGATGGAATTATCGGGTGAATCAGGGCATTTCGCGTCGCAGCGGATAGTCGCCCCTTAATTTTTCGAAGCATTCCGGGTGAGTTCGCAGTGCCTCGGCGTCGCGCGTTGGGTCGTAAAGGCGCAACTCCTCGGCCAGCAGCCGGCCCTGTCCCTCGGGGTAATAGGCAAAGCCTTCGGGCAACGGGGGTGGAACAACCGATTCAAAGGCATCGGTGGGCAGGTCAAAGTGTCGGGCCACGGCCTGCAACGCCATGCGCGTGCCGTTGGCCTTTCCGTCGGCACTGTAGCCGGCGATGTGGGGGGTGCCGATAAATACTTTTTGCAGCAGTTCGCGGTCGATATGGGGTTCGTTCTCCCAAGTGTCGATAACGGCTGTGCGCACCCGTCCGCTGTCGATGGCTCGTTTCAGCGCCTCGGTGTCGATGGCTTCGCCGCGGCTCGTGTTGATAATCACGGGGCAGCGTTGCAGGCTGTCGAACCATGTTTCCGAAGCCATGTGGTAAGTGGCGTGTGGTTGCGGAGCGTGGGTCAGAGGGGTGTGAAAGGTAATGATGTCGCAGCGGCGTGCCAACTCGTCGAACGGTGTAAAGGCTGCTTGCCCTTCGCGTTCAGCGCGTGGAGGGTCGCAAAGCAGAATTTGCTCGAAACCCATGGCCGCAGCGCGCTTGGCCACACTTTTACCCACATGGCCCACTCCGACAATGCCCAGGGTCAGCCCGGCAAATGCGTTGCGTTCGGGGCGTCGGATGTCGACGGGGGCAGTCAGCGGTGTGGGGCGCCGGGTTTCGCTCCAGCAGCCGTGGGCGGCAAGCAGCAAGCAGGCTGCTTCGACGTATTGCGCCACACTGGTGGCGTTGCAGCCGGGGCAGTTGCTCCACGCAATGTGGGCATGGTGCATAAAGTCGGTATCGATGTGGTCATAGCCAATGGTGGCTGTTGCCACAAAGCGCACGGCCGACCCTGCGAGCAGGGCTTCGTTGCAGTGTGTGCGTGTACGGATAATCAGGGCGTCGGCATCGCGCACGTCGGCAGCAGTGATGTCGGCTCCGGTCAGATAGACGGTTTCGCCTAACTGTTCGGCAAAGCCGCGTATAAAGGGAATTTTCGAATCAATTACGAGTTTCATTGTGCCTTTTATATAATTCCGCCGGACGCACCGATTTGTGTTCGGCAAATGGGTATATCCCGAACCGCGACAGCCACACTGTTTCGCGATTCGGGATTATTGTTGTGCAAGTATCTTAAACAAGCAAAACAGCGTAGCACCGCCATTCTGCTTATGCTTGTAGCTTATTTCAGTTTGGCATCCTGCGGATTGCGCAATCCGCGTGCGCCGGTCAGGAAGGCCTTGGCCGTGCCGAAGTTCAGGTTCATGTCCAGGCGCACGGGCAAGTGGTTCTTGTCGTCGGTGATGTAGAAGGTGACAATGTCTTTTTCCTTGCCATCTTCCTTTTCAACGAACGAGAACACGAGGCAGCGGTAAGTGGTGTTCGAGTTTTCCATCTGGAATTTCTTTTTTCCGCGATACACAATGCTCTTCCACTCGCAGCTTTTGCCGTCGGCCATGAGGAAACTGATGCGGTGCCCCACTTTCATGTTCGTAGCGTCGAACGAACGGGCACGCAAGAGCATACTGATCATGTCGAACGCGCAATACTTACTGGTGTGGTTGCTGAATTTTGCCGGATTATTGTCGCGTTGATAGCGCATTTTCACCGCGCTCTGTCCGTTGGGGTAAGAATACCACACCTCGTTTTTGCGGTAAGTATCGCCCTCGAACGCCTTTTTGGCATAATACTTCGGCACCAGGTCAAGTCCGGTGTAAGCCATAAGCGTGTCGCGCATCACGAATATTTTGTCGGCGCGTTTTGAGCCTCGCGTAATTAAGTACGAGCGATAAGCCGGCTGACCGCCGTAAGTAGTTTGCGTCGTATTCATCGAAGCGGTACCCACTTTAATCCAAACGAATTTCCAGTTAAAGTAGAGGTCGTATATTAGGGTTTCACCGCTTTTAAAGGCAAAGTTGGGTGCTGAGCACTGAGCTTGGGCCGCCATTCCCGTAACCAGGAACAGGAACAAGAAAATCAACTTTTTCATTGTACTATTATTTATTGTGTGTATCGAAAAAAACAGGAAAGGAGTTACGCCGTTCCGAACACGCACTTTAGGCAAGGCTCACCCCCTTACTTACAGCAGCTGTTCTGCGCGCTCCCTTCATCACAGATTCGGGTGCTAAGATACATTTTTCGAACAAAAATAGCGACTATTCAGTAATTATTCAAGCTATTTGTCCGAAAAAAACGGCATCCATCGGTTAAATCGCCGAATGCAGGGTGAAAAGTTAAGCAGGTAGTCGGCTTATGGGGCTGACTACCTGCTCTGCGTTTTTACAGGAAAACCTTGCCTGCGCCATGAGGCCGGCTGTTTACTTCGTTTTTTTGGCATCGAAGCGATACGTAAGTGACATCCAGAAATAGTGATGACGGCTTGAGTACCAGCTTTCGCTGCGCGAGTAGTTGTCGACGTAGCCTAAGTAGTTTTTATCGCGGTTCAGCAGGTCGTTGAAGCCCGCTTTCAGCACGGCCTTGTTGCGCAGGAATTTGTATTCGGCGCTGACGTTCCACAGCGGAACGAGGCGGTCGAGTTCGGGCGTGTCGTAGCCCGAAAAGCCCTGCAGGCGGAAGTCGGTTTTGAAGGCAAAGCTGCGCCAGCGGTATTCGCCGGTCAGGTAGGCATTGTAGCGCATGGTTTGATCGACGGCCGATTCGTAGGCGTTGTTGTCGTAGCGCGTCAGGGAGTAGTTACCGCCCAGGGTCACGTTAAAGGCATCAGTGCGGTAAGTAACGTAGGCCGATTCCGTCAGGTTGTAGCTCCGTTGGCGGTTGAGCAGGGGGCGCGGCATGTTTTCGGTTTGCTGCAGGTAGGAGTAGTCGGTGGCAAAACGCAGTCCCAGGTCGTTCGAAAACTCCCATGCCTCCTTGAAATACTGCGTGTAGTTGCTGCTCAGATTCCAGCCCTCGCCGCCGCGAATGTTGATGGTTTTGGAGTGGTAGGCACCGGTTTGCGTGTTGTACTGAATGAGGCTCGACAGCGGGTCGACCTTTTTGTAGTAGCTCAGGTTCAACTTCACCACCTGCTGATGCTTGGGCAAATTGGCACGCAGACCCACCGACGCGTTGTGTGTGCCCAAACGGCGCAGGTTCGGGTTACCCTCGCTCGTGTGCAGCGGATTGTTGTCGTCGTAGTAGGCCAGAGTGCTCAACAGCGAGGGTTCCCATTCGTTGTACGAGTACGAGGCGTCGAACACAGCCGTCTTCGTAGGCTTGAAGGTGAGGTTCAGGTTCGGATGCACCAACCAGTAGCGACGCGAGGCAAGGGTGTCGAGGCGGCCGCGGTCGTAGTCGCTCTGTTCGTGGTTGTAAATCACCGAAACGGCGGGTTTGATGCGCCATTTACCCAGGTTCACTTCGAGGTTCACGTTCATTTCGTGGCTGGCATTTTGCTGTTCGTCGCGGTAGGAGTTTGCCTTGTCGAGCACGTCGCGCAGCAATTCCTCGGGCACGGGGCGCGTGGGGTCGTAGCCGCCGGTGAGCAGGTGCAGGTCGAAGAGGTTGAGCGTCGAGGTTCCGTAGTGGTAGTTCGAGCGGTAGGCAGCCGCAAACTGCACGTTTTTGCCCCACCATTGGCGGAAGTTGGCCGAAAGGTCGAAGCGGTGATAGTGTTCGGGTTTGCGTCCCATCTGGTGTTCGCGCACGTCGGGCTGCGCGTCGGTGAAGTAGTCGAAGTAGCGGTCGGTAAACGAGTTTTCGCGCTGTTCGTAATAATTGTAGTTTGCCGACAAATCAATCGAAGCCTTGCGTTTCAGTTGTCGGCTGTAACTGGCCGAAAATTTACCGTTGAACACATCGGTTTCCGAGGCAAAATCGTCGAGCGTGCGTACCGTGGTGATGGGCAGCAGCGCCAGACTGTCGGGGTGGCTGAACAAGGCATTGAGCGGATTTTTGAACAAGTCGTAAGGATTGGCCGTAAACACCCCTTCGCGCAAGCTTTTGGTATACCGTTTTTTTTCGAAAGCCCCCTCGGCCTTGATTTTGATGAGCGTCATTGTGTCGGTGCGCAGTTCGGCCTGGAAGTTTCCTTTGGGGCGGAAGGAGTGGTTCCACGAGTGTCGGAGGTTGTGCGTAAAGGTGCGGTCGGTACCCGGCCGGAAAACCTCGGTGGCCGATCCGGAGTCGTCCCAACTATCGTTGTGCGGCAGGTTTACGTCGACGGTCACGAAGTTGTCGAGCGTGCGCCCGCCCTGTTTGCGTTCCCAGGCGTGTTTGTAGGCCACGGCCCCCATCTGCTGTTTGCCGTTGCCCAAGCCTCCGCCGCGAGTATATCCCCAGAAGCCGCGGTCGTGTAGAAAGCTGTTGTTGTTGCCCACGTTGGCCGACACCAGGAAGGGGTCGTGTGTCGAAAGGTAGGTAGCGTCGCCGCGCACCTTGTATTTGTCCTTTGTTTCGTAGACCGTTTCCGCCTCGCCATACCAGCGTTCCAGAAATCCCGGTTTAATTTTCAGATCGAGCACATAGTCCTCGTTGCCGTCCTTTTTACCCGTTCGCTTTTCCATGTCATCGGCTTTGTCGTAAGCCTTGATGTGTTCCACCGCTTCGGCCGGCAGTGTTTGGGTAAGGAGCGACGTGTTGCCGAAAAGTTCCTTACCCTCCATGAGTATGCGTATGGGCTTTCCCATCCACTCCAGGGTGCCGTCTTTTGAGGTGACGCCCGGCAGTTTGGCAATGAGTTCGTCGAGGCGTGCCCCTTCGGCCAGTCGGAAGGCCTTGGGGTTGAACACCACCGTGTCGCCGCGCACCACAAAGGTACGCGCACGGGCCCGGACTTCGGCATTGCGCAGCATGATGTCCGACAGGCCCAGGCGAATGTCGCCCAACCGGAGCGTATCCTTTTCGCCGCCGAGCAGCATCAGTTTTTTCTTTTGCGAGTGGTAGCCGAGGAGGTTGAACTCGATGATGCTGTACTCACCATCGGCATTGCAGGTGGTAAAGCGTCCAAGGCTGTCGGTCGCAAAGCGGTGAATGTAAAAGGTGGTGCCTTTCATATCGCCCAGTTCTATCTGGACTTCTTCAAGGGGTTCGCCCGAGTCCTTGTCGACCACGCGTCCGGTGATGACGTCGGCGCGCACGTCGGCCAAACCGCCCATGACGAGCAGCCAAACGAGCATGCTGATGCGCATTGCCCGACAAAGCGAAGCAATGGTTCTGATTTTCAGAGTAAGGAGTAAATAGTTTTTTTTCATAGTGCGGTTTTGAGATTGTTTTCGGAAAGTGCGAGCAAAATTATTCTTTTTTTTAAAGAAAAAAATATTTTGCTTTAAAAAACGTCTAAATCCCGTTATTTTATTGCATACACAAGCATAAACTCGTGCTAAACTTAGGATTTAGCGGCTTCGGAAATA
>Monroe_p1__coassemble_435_pt1 | contig 16875 bp, 10 predicted proteins | sample Monroe_p1__metabat2_low_PE_006 | metagenome-assembled genome bin Monroe_p1 | reverse complement strand
AAACCGAATGCAGAGCAAAAAAGAAAGCTTGTTTTCTTTTTTGGTATGCTGAGGTGCCGCCTAACTTCGCCTTTGGCAAAGTGCAAACCGAATGCAGAGCAAAAAAGAAAGCTTGTTTTCTTTTTTGGTATGCTGAGGTAGTTCACCATACTTCCGGATAGCGTAAAAGGAAAAAGAGCTTTCTCAAAACAATAAATCAAATAATAAAGCCCCCACCGTTTGCCACCTCATAAAAAAGTCATACCTTTGTTGGATTACCCAGCCCGCAAAAGCCAAGGCAAAATTTCAACTCCTACAAACCACGGCGCAGGGCAGGGGAGTACATCACCTTTAAGACAAATACCATGGAATATTTGCTACATTACGTTTGGCAACATCGCCTGTATCCGCCCGAAACACTTTGCACGCAAACCGGACAGCTTATTGAAGTTATCGACCCCGGTGTACACAATATGCAGCAATCAGGACCCGACTTCTTCAACGCCAAACTACGCATCGAAGGAGTGATATGGGCAGGCAATGTCGAAATACACGAACGCGCCTCCGACTGGTACCGGCATCACCACGAAACCGATGCCGCCTACAACAACGTGATACTCCACGTCGTCGGACAAATAGACCGCGAAGTGCAAACCGCCGACGGAAAAACATTGCCGCAGGTCAGCGTGAAAGTGCCCGAACACATTTTGAACAATTATCACGAACTCACCAACGAAGAAACCTATCCCCCCTGTTATCGCATCGTTCCACACCTTGAGCCCCTTCATGTACATGCCTGGATGAACCGCCTCACCGTTGAACGACTCGAAGAAAAAACACAGCGCATTCAGCGTTACCTCAGCCTCACCGATGGCGACTGGGAACGCGTGTTCTTCATAACCCTTGCCCGAAACTTTGGCTTCGGAACCAACGCACAAGCCTTTGAACAATGGGCCCTGACCATCGACCCCCAAGCCATTGGCAAGCACCGCGACAATGCCTTTCAGGTTGAAGCCTTCTTCATGGGACAAGCCGGACTGCTCGACCCCCAAGCCCTTGCCCCCGACCGCATCGACGACTACTTTACCCGGTTGCAAAACGAATACGCCTTTCTGCGTCACAAGTTCAGCCTGCAGCCCCTCGTCGGCAATCCGTGGAAGTTTGGCCGTTTGCGCCCCCAGAATTTTCCCCACGTCAGGCTGTCGCAGCTTGTGCAACTCTATGTAGAACGCCGCACCGACTTTTCGCGCCTGCTTGAATGCACCGACGTCAAATCCTTTCGTCAGTTTTTCCGCGTCAGCGCCACCCCCTACTGGCAACAACATTACACCTTTGGCGAAGAAAGCACCCTTGGCGCAAAAACGCTGCAAACCGCCTCGCTCAACCTGCTCATCATCAACACCGCCGCACCGCTGCTCTTTGCCTACGGCCGACACCTGATGAACGAAGACATGGCCGAACGCGCCTTTACCCTGCTCGAAGCCCTGCCCCCCGAACGTAACTACATTACCCGCTGCTGGGAGCGCGCCGGCATTCCCGTGGAACATGCCGCCGACAGCCAGGCCCTTATCCGTCTGCGCCAGCATTACTGCGACCGCAAAGACTGCTTGCGCTGCCGCTTCGGCACAGCCTATTTGCGCGGCCGGTGAAGCAAGCGTTTTGCACAACCGGTAAACCATCCATTCATCTCCCCAACTACACCCACCGAACCACAAAAGTAATTACACCCATGGAATATATTTTTGAACTCCCCTTTAAAGTACGCGACTACGAATGCGACCTGCAAGGCATTGTCAACAACGCCAACTACCAGCACTACACCGAACACACCCGTCATGAGTTCCTCCGCTCCCGCGGCGTCAGTTTTGCCGACCTTCACGCCCGCGGCATCGACGCCGTAGTGGCCCGTATGGAAATGCAATTCAAGCTCCCCCTGCGAAGCGGCGACAGCTTTGTGTCGAAAATAGCCCTGCGCAAAGACGGACTGAAATACGTGTTCTATCACGACCTCTACCGCCTGCCCGACAACCGTTTGGTGCATAAATCCGTTGTCACCACCGTCTGTCTGGTCAACGGCCGCCTGAGCGCCTGTCCCGAACTTGATGACATCTTTTTTTAGTCCTATTCCCTTTTAAGAAGCTGTTTGTAAATCACAAGAAAGTATTTACCCAGCTTCTAAGTTCCCCCATTCTCCGAATCCGCACCATCCCTTATGACCACCGAAAACGAAATCCGCGCCTCGCTGCTCCTGTCGCGCATGCCCGGCCTCACCCAACCCCAGGCCCGTGCCCTGCTGCAATACTACGGCACCGCCGAAGCCGCCTTTGCCGACGAAGCACCCGCATCTGAACTCTGGGCCCGCGTGCGCCGCGAAGCCACAGAACTCAACAGCCCCATCGACCGCATCGACGCAGAACTGGCCTTTTGCGCCGCCCACCACATCCGCGTCATACCCCTCAGTAGCGACGAGTATCCCCGTTTGCTCCGTGCCGAAACCGTCAGCGACCCCCCGCTTAATCTTTTTTACCGCGGCACCGGAACGCTCGACCGTCGTCACATACTCAGCATCGTAGGCACCCGCCACATCACCGACTACGGCAAAGAAATCATTGAAAACCTCCTGGCCGACCTCGCCCGCCTGCTGCCCGACGTACTCATTGTCAGCGGCCTGGCCTATGGCGTCGACATCCACGCCCACCGCGCCGCCCTGGCCGGAAACCTCGACACCATCGCCGTACTCGCCCACGGCCTCGACCGCATTTATCCCACCCTGCATCGCGACACCGCCGAACAAATGACACAACACGGCGGACTGCTCACCGAATACTTCACCCACACCGTCCCCGACAAAGGCAATTTTGTGCGCCGCAACCGTATTGTAGCCGGACTATCCGCAGCCACCCTCGTCATTGAAAGTGCCGACAAAGGCGGCGCCCTGATTACCGCCAATCTTGCCGCAAGCTACGGTCGCGAAGTCATGGCCTACCCCGGACGCATCACCGACCGTTATTCCGCCGGCTGCAATCAACTCATTCGCGACAACAAAGCCACCCTCGTCACCTCAGCCGCCGACATCCTCAGTTTGCTCCGTTGGAAAGCCCAGTCTGCCGAAGCCCCCAGGTACAAGCAAATGGAACTATTCCCCCTGCTCACCCCCGAGCAGCAAACCATCGTCGACGCCCTGACCGATGTCGACAGTCTCAGCGTCGACAACCTTTCGCTTCAGACGCATTTCTCCGTGTCGCAGCTCACCGACCTCCTGTTCGACCTCGAAGACCTCAACCTCGTCAAACTCCTGCCCGGCAACCGCTACCGTCTGGCAAAGCGTTAGCCGCCAAGCACTGAACCGTAAAACATTCAACAGCCAACCGTAAAACCGCCCACAACAAATCGTAAACAGCAAACAGCATGCTTTTTTCAAAGCTCCCGGCCGTGATTATCAGTTAGTCTCGGCTTTTTTTTGTAAATTTGCCGCGCAATAGTGCACCGCTTTGTCAAAATCATCCCGTAAGTAAGCAGCAAAGGCCTCAGAGCCCTATTCCTATGCGATGACAAAGCTTTTTTATCAAACAAACCAATTTCATTGAAAACATTTGAAGAGTTAGGTGTGGCCGAACCCATTCGCCGCGCCATCAGCGAGATGGGCTACGAACACCCGATGCCCGTACAGGAGGAAGTGATTCCCTATTTGCTCGGAATGGGCAACGACGTCATAGCTTTGGCACAAACCGGAACCGGCAAAACCGCCGCTTTCGGTCTACCCGTGTTGCAGAAAGTCGATCCGGCCAACCGCGCCACACAAGCAGTAATTCTCAGTCCCACCCGCGAACTCTGTCTGCAAATAGCCGGCGACCTCAAGGACTACTCGCGCTACATCGACGGACTCCACGTGCTTGCCGTCTACGGCGGTTCAAGCATCGAAAGCCAAATTCGTTCGCTCCGCAAAGGCGCCCAAGTCATTGTGGCCACCCCCGGTCGCCTTATCGACCTCATGCACCGCGGTGTAGCCCACCTCGATGCCGTTGAAAACGTGGTACTCGACGAAGCCGACGAAATGCTCAACATGGGCTTTACCGAAAGCATTGACGAAATTCTGGCCGGCGTGCCCGCCGAACGCAACACCCTGCTGTTCTCAGCCACCATGGGCAAGGAAATCGAACGCATTGCCAAGAGCTACCTCACCGACTACAAAGAAATCGTTGTCGGTTCGCGCAACGAAGGTGCCGAAAACGTCAACCATATTTATTACCTCGTCCATGCCAAGGACAAGTACGCCGCCCTCAAGCGCGTTGTCGACTATTTCCCCCGCATTTACGGCATCATCTTTTGCCGCACCCGTATCGAAACCCAGGAAATTGCCGACCTCCTCATTCGCGACGGCTACAATGCCGAAGCCCTTCATGGCGACCTTTCGCAAGCCCAGCGCGACCTCACGATGCAAAAGTTCCGTCAGCACCACACCCAGCTGCTCGTAGCTACCGACGTAGCTGCCCGCGGTCTTGATGTCGACGACCTTACGCACGTCATTAACTACGGACTCCCCGACGACGTCGAAAACTACACCCACCGCTCCGGCCGCACCGGACGCGCCGGTAAGCGCGGCACCAGCATCAGCATCATCCACCTGCGCGAAAAAGGCAAGGTACGCATCATCGAAAAAACCATTGGCAAGAAGTTCGAAGCCGGCATTTTGCCCGAGCCCCAGGAAATCTGCACCAAGCAGCTTTACAAGGTGATGGACGAACTTGAGCGCATCGAAGTGAACGAAACCGAAATTTCCCCCTTCCTGCCCGAAATTTTCCGCAAGCTCGAATGGCTCACCAAGGAAGACCTCATCAAGCGCATTGTCAGCCGCGAGTTCGGCCACTTCCTGCGCTACTATGCCGATGCTCCCCAGATTGAGCAGCCCACCGACCGCCGTTCGGCAGCCGATTCCGACAAACCCCGTCGTGAGCGTCGCAGCGAAAAGGGCGGTTCGCACCAGGCCGAAGAAGGCTACAAGCGCCTGTTCATCAACCTCGGCAAACGCGACAATTTCTATGCACGCGAAATCATCAACCTTGTCAATCGCTACGTACGCGACACCAAGGTCGAGATAGGACGTATTGACCTCACCACTAACTGCTCGTTCTTCGAAGTTCCCGAAGAAGATGCCGACCTCGTCATCAGCAAAATGAAGCGCGCCAAGGTAGGCGACCGCAAAGTCGTTGTCGACAGTGCCGACCGCGAAGACGGAACGCCCAACGGCCCCCGTCGCAAGGGCGAAGGCAAAGCCAAAGGCGAGCGCAAGGCCGAACGTCGCGAACGCAAGGGACGCACTTTTGCCGAAGCCGCCGATTCGCGCAGCCTCAAAGCCGCATGGAAAGCCGAACGCAAAGGCCAGAAAGGCGGACGCAAAGCCAAGGACGCCGACGACTTTGGTGTGCCCCGCAAAGCCCGCAAGGACGACTGGCGACAGTTCTTTCAGGACTAAGAAGCTGGAATAAAATTTAAAGCGCCAGCCCCTTCCAGCCGCGTGTTTCGAAACCGTTTAATGCAGCAACACCCATTTGCAGCAGCAACTTCATTTTCATTCATTTATGCGCAACAGAATCATCACCCTCATGCTCGGCCTGTTCATCGCAGCAGGCTGTGCCACGGCGCAGAACCTTCAGTTCAAGTTTGGCGGCGGTTTAGCCTCGCACTACGGAACGTCCGAAGCCGTTGGAGCCTTCAAGGTAGGTGTAGGTTATGAAATAGAGTTCGACCAGCACTGGACCTTCACTCCCGGCCTCGCCATTTACGGCAAAGGTTGGAAAGATCCCAACCAGTCAGTCTACGTGTTCGACGAAAAAGGCAACCAGTTGTTCGACGAAGAAACCGGCGAACCCATCATGGGCATTATGAACCGTTCCGCCACGCAGAACTACCTGCAGCTGCCCCTCCTCTTTTCCTACTACCTGCGCACCGGCGAATCGCGCTATGTCGTGTTCAGTGCCGGCCCCTACGTGGCCTACGGCATCACAGGCAAGCAAAAAACCAAGGGCGACACCGAACGCCCCGGCGCCGAACGCTTTTATTACGAAAAGAAAACCTTCAACGAACCCGGCACACACCGTTTCGACGCCGGCATTCAAGCCATGGTAGGCTATCAGTTTCCCATGGGCATGACCCTCGGCATCGAAGCCGACTTCGGTTTGGCCAAGTTCAATACCGCCGGCCGCCGCAACATCTCCGGTCTCATCTCCATAGGTTACAAATTGTAGCATTTTGCCCACAGCAGGCCTCACGAGCCATGAAGCTGGTGAATGCTAATCTACCTCTATAAAAGAGCCTGTACGCCCCTAAAAACGAGCGTCAGGCTCTTTTTTCCTATCCATAAAGCCCCACAACCCCCTCAATTACCCATTCTTGGGTATTTGCATGCCCCTCAAAAGCCCGTATCTTTGCATCGAGTTAAGTAGAATATGAAGATTGTTATGTTCTTGTCCTAAAAAGAGGTCCACAGAGCGCTGTGCGGCCTCTTTTTGTTTTTGTTAAACAGCACACCGCTATGTAGGTGAAATTATATTTAAATAGTCAGTTTGTTTCTCCCCCAATTCGCCGTTGCTTAAACCCCGCGATGAACCGTCGTCAAAAATTACGCCGCGATTGTCCGAATTAGTTCCGAGCTTGTTGAAATTAGTTCCGAGCTCGTTGAAATTAGTTCCGAGCTAGTTTGAATTAGTTCCGAGCTAGTTTTAAGAATCTCGGAATCGCTGATAATCAGCGCGTTCAGAAAAACACCAAAGTTGGTTCCGCAAACGCTAATTCCGCCTTGAAATGAAGATAAAGGCGAACTTTAAGTAGGTGTTCAAAATTATTTTTACATTTTCTTTTGTGGGCACCCCTTTCCACACAAAAAAAGCCTGCATGCACTCACTGCATACAGGCTTCTGTTTGATAAAATCGAAAAGTTTTATCTTCTTGAGTCAATCAGTGTTCATTAAAGCTGAATATAGAACACTGTTCATACCATGAAAAATTATTTAGAACATGTAAGCCACGTTCACCATAAAGTTAGAGTTGTGACACGAAGTATCGTCAACCACCTTGGTAAAGCCATATTCATAGCCGAAACCAATTTGGAAGCCCTTAGCTTCAACGCCCAGTTTCACGCCCCATCCGGCATCAAACACGTTAGCGCCATTGTCACCATCGAAAAAGTCTACTTTGTCTTCCTTGCCTAAAAGTTCAACCTTCGTCTTACCGCAAACGCCAAAGGCAAAGTAAGGACCCGTAGCACCGAAAATCGACACATTGTTGCCCAAGTTAAAGCGGTAACCCACGTTCAAGGGAATTTCCAAATAGCCGGGGGTCATCTTCACCTTAGCCACGTCGTCATCCATGTACTCGTATTCGCAACCCTTCTGCGTAAACGACAAGCCGAAGTCAGCAAACACATTGTTCGTAAAATTATATTCTCCGCGTACACCTACATTGAAACCAATGCGACAGTCAGCGTTTAAATCCGTAATCTTAGGCACGTTCATACCAGCGGTTACACCAAAACGAAATTCGCCTGCACTCTGTGCTGAAGCTGTCAGGGCACTGCCTGCCAGGAGTGCTCCCAGTAATAATGCTTTTGTCTTCATATTTATTAAGGATTTGCGGGGAAACGCGTTCCCCATGTTTATTTTCTGCAACAAATGTAGGGAATTTAAATATCGGTCGCAAATAAATCCGCGAATAATGCCAATAAATAATACATAAGGAACACTTTTCCCCCTCTTTCTGTGATTTATGCTAAAAAAAGTCCGGCTTAGCTTACAAATCTCTGACTGTAAGCCAAGCCGGACCCTGCTGCATACCTGTCAGCTATCCGCCTGTTGCGTCGGAATCGTCAGGAAAACAGCCGCTTTTCATTGAGCCTTGGCGTCAAATTCAATGCGCAGCGTGCCGCCGTTCACCAGGTCGTCGTGGTTCAGCAGATAGCCCTTCAGCTTTTTGCCCCCCAGCGTGGCCCGGCGTATGTAGGCCTGCGAGCCCGTAGCCCCCGGCGCCTCGATAACCAGCTCGCGGCGCGCATAGTAACCGGGCTGCAGGCTGATGACGATGCGGTCGAACACCGGAGCCGTCAGAATGTACGTCGGGTCGCCTGGACAATTCGGGTAAAAGCCCATCATCGAGAACAGCGCCCAGGCCGACATCGTGCCCGTATCCTCGTTGCCCGGCAGTCCGTTAGGTTTCGACGTGAAATGCTTGGCCAGGAGGCTGCGCGTCAGCTGCTGCGTACGCCACTCCTCACCCTTGAAGTACGAGAACAAGTAAGGGTAAGCAATGTCAGGCTCGTTGGCCGGGTCGTACAGCCCCTCGTCAAACACCCGTTGCAGTTTCCCAACAAAAGCCTTCTTTCCGCCCATCAGGCGCGCCAGCCCCGGAATGTCGTGCGGCACATAAAAGGTGTAGTTCCACGCCGAACCCTCATGAAAGCCCGGACAAGGCTCAAAGTTCTCACCCTGACGCGGGTTAAACGGACTCAAAAATTGCCCATTCGGCAGCAACGGCCGCAACGTGCCATATTCCGGACTGAAATAGTGGCGGTAACCCTGCGCCCGGCTCGCAAACAGCCGCGCATCCTCCGTCTTTCCCAGCGCCTGCGCCATGCGGCTCAGCGCGTAGTCTGCAATGTAATACTCCAAGGCATGGCTCACCGAGTTATCGTAAGGCGAGCGCAGCGGAATGTAGCCCAGGCGCAAGTAGTCGTCGTTGTCCGGTCGCAGTTTGTTCTCACTGCCCGGCGTCACCGCCCCCTTGCGCATAGCCTCGTAAGCCAGTTCCGCATCGAAGTGGCGCAATCCCTTCATCCACGAGTCCACAATCACCGGAATCGAAGGGTCGCCCTCCATCGTGTACGTTTCGCGCCCGTAAAGCTCCCATTTCGGCAGCCAACCATGCTCCTCGTACATGCCCAGCATCGAGTTCAGCATGTCGCGCTGCCGTTCCGGATACACCAGTGTCAGCAACTGATGCACGTTGCGATACGTATCCCACAGGCTGAACACCGTGTAGCGGTTACCCTTCGTCGTGCGTATTTCGCTGCTCTCCATGGCCGGATACTGTCCGTTCACATCGTTCAGCACATTCGGGTGAATCAGCAAGTGGTAAAGCGCCGTGTAGAACACCCGTCGCTGCTCCTCGCTGCCGCCCTCCACGCGGATACGTCCCAAGTCATCGTTCCAGCGTTTCCGCGCCTCAGTGCGCAGCTCGTCGAACGAACGTCCGCGCTGTTCCGCCTCCAGGTTCTCGCGGGCATTTTCAATGCTCACAAAGCTCACCCCCATTCGCACCACCACCTGTTCGCCCTCGTGCGTATCGAAGCTGAACCACGCCCCGATATCGTCGCCGCTCATTTCCTTGCGGTAGGCCGTATACAGTTTGTAGCGCGCATTATCTGGGTCCCACTGCGCCTCGATGCCCATTTTCGGCCGCTGATACTTCCAGTAGCCCGAAGTTGTGCCGGCACGCTCCACCCGCATCACAAAGTAAATCGGGAACACCGCCTGGCGCGCATCGTAGCAAAACGTGCCCAGCAGTTTGCTGCCTTCAATTTCGTTTGGCGCGCTGAACCGCACCGTAGCCCCCGTTTCGTTCGTCAGCCCCTCGCCCAGGTTCAGCAGAATGTGGCTGCGTCCCTTGCCAAAGGTAAAGCGCGCCACCGACGTGCGCGGTGTAGCCGTCACCTCCGTGCGGATGCCATATTTGGTCAGCGTGTTTGCATAATAGCCCGGTGTAGCCACCTCGTCGGTGTAAGTCGAACCATACTGGTGAAAGTCCACACACAGCGTATCAGCCATCGTAGGCATGAGCAGCAGCGACCCCAGGTCGGGGCAGCCCACACCGCTCAGGTTCACGTGCGAATAGCCCGTAAAGTACGAATTTGTGTGTTCGTAGGGCGTACTCCACCAGCGTTTATCCTTGTCGTAAGTGTTCAGGTCCGAGCCCATCACGTTAAACGGCACAGCACTCATCATGCCGCTCGGACACATCGCCCCGGGGTTACAAGTGCCATAATTCGTAGTGCCGACAAAGGGGTTCACATAGTCGGCAGGTTCCTGTGCAGTCAGTAGCAGGCCGCATAGCCAGCTGCACAGCAAAGTCAGGCGTGTAAGGTGCATAGAAAAGAATTTTTATTTTTTTGAGGAAAAAAGGAAAATCAAAGTGGCGTTGCAAACACAAACAACCGCCTGACCCCACCCCGAAACCAATGGGCGGGCAAGTCAAGCGGTTGTTCAGTTTTTTGGTTCAGTTGTTACGCGTCGATATTGGCGTAAATAGCGTTCTTTTCGATGAATTCACGGCGCGGGCCCACATCGTCGCCCATGAGCATGCTAAACACATAGTCAGCATCGGCTGCATTTTCAAGCGACACCTGCTTCAGCATACGCGTTTCGGGGCACATCGTCGTTTCCCACAGCTGTTCGGGGTTCATTTCGCCCAAACCTTTGTAGCGCTGCGTCTTGATGCTGTCCTCCGAGCCATCGCCATATTTATCCATAAATATTTGTCGGTCGCGGTCCGTGTAGCAATACTCCTGAATTTTGCCCTTGGTGCAGCGGTAAAGCGGCGGCATGGCAATGTACAGGTAGCCATCCTGAATAATCTGCGGCATGTAGCGATAGAAGAGCGTCATGATCAGCGTAGCAATGTGCTGACCGTCGACGTCGGCATCGGCCATGATAATCACCTTGTGGTAGCGCAGTTTGTCAAGGTTAGCCTCTTTCGAATCCTCACCCATGCCAAAGCGAATGCCCAGAGCTTGGATAATGTTGTTCACCTCGTCGCTTTCGAAAGCCTTGTGCCACATAGCCTTTTCCACGTTCAGAATCTTACCTCTCAAAGGCAGAATCGCCTGTGTGGCGCGGCTACGGCCCTGTTTTGCCGAACCACCTGCCGAGTCACCCTCGACCAGGAAGAGTTCGCAAATCGACGGGTCCTTCGATGAACAGTCCGACAGTTTACCCGGCAGACCACCGCCCGAGAACGGACTCTTGCGCTGCACGCTTTCGCGCGCCTTGCGGGCAGCCACACGTGCCGTAGCAGCCAGAATCACCTTGTCGACCACGAGTTTGGCCTCCTTCGGGTGTTCTTCGAGGTAGTAAGTCAGCGCCTCGCCCACAGCCTGGTTCACCGCACCGGCCACCTCGCTGTTGCCCAGCTTCGTTTTCGTTTGTCCTTCGAACTGCGGTTCGGCCACCTTCACCGAAATCACCGCCGTCAGACCCTCGCGGAAGTCCTCACCCGCAATTTCCACCTTTGCCTTTTCCAGCTGCTTGGCAGCCGTTTCCTCAGCATACTTTTTCAGCACGCGCGTCACAGCCGAGCGGAAACCCACCAGATGCGTACCGCCCTCGATGGTGTTGATGTTGTTCACATACGAGTGGAGGTTTTCGCTATACGACGTGTTATACATGATAGCCACCTCGATAGGAATGTTGTTCTTTTCAGTGTTGATGTAAATCACATCGTCGAACAAGTGCGTACGCGACGAGTCAATGTAGCGCACGAACTCGCGAAGACCGAGGTCCGAGTGAAACACATCCTGACGCGTATTACCCTCGTCGTCCTTGCGCAAGTCAGTCAGCGTAATGGTGATACCTGCGTTCAGGAAGGCCAGTTCGCGCATACGGTTGGCCAGGATGTCATATTTGTAAGTCGTAGTGGTAAAGATGGTCGGATCGGGCCAGAAGTGCTGACGCGTACCGCGCAAGTCGGTTTCGCCCACCACTTCCACCGGAGCCTGCGGATGTCCCTTGGCATATTCCTGTCGGTAAATTTTACCATCGCGGAACACCTTCGACACCATTTTGGTCGACAAGGCATTCACACAGCTCACACCCACGCCGTGCAAACCGCCCGACACTTTGTACGAGCCTTTGTCGAACTTACCGCCGGCATGCAGCACGGTCATCACCACTTCAAGGGCAGAGCGTCCTTCTTTGGGGTGCATATCCACGGGGATACCGCGTCCGTTGTCCTGCACAATGATTGAGTTATCTTCGCAGATGGTCACTTCAATGTGGGTGCAATAGCCGGCCAGGGCTTCGTCGATAGAGTTGTCCACGGTTTCGTAAACCAAGTGGTGCAAACCCTTTTCGCTGATGTCGCCAATATACATAGCGGGGCGCTTACGCACAGCTTCAAGTCCTTCGAGCACTTGAATGTTACTGGCACTGTATTCCGTTGCGCCTTGCTTTTCTATTTCTTCCATTTTGTGGTCGTATGATAATTCTCTGTTTGTGTTGTTCTCAGAATTTCGGCTGAGGTGCAGCCTAAATTCGCTTCCGCAAAGTTAGTGCCAACCGAATGCAGTACCGGGGCAAACGCGTTTGCACGGGTAATGCTGAGGTGCAGCCTAAATTCGCTCTTGCAAAGTTAATCATTTTTCTCCATGAAAGGGCTATTCCGGCAGGGAAAAAAGGGCTTTTATTGCCGTATTTCAAGCGGTTTTTGCTGTGCGTGGGGCAATTATACTGCCAGCAGAGAAATAAGCGCGTTTTTCGGGCTGAGAATGGGCAAAACGGCAGCGTCAAAGGACTCGACTATTACATATAGAGTGCCGGTTATATACCATGTGTTTCGCCCGATTTGTGCCCGTGTGTTTCGCCCGATAATTCACCCATGTGATTCGCCCGATAATGCCTCCCCCCTCAAAAAAATCCCCACTTAAACACAAAAAAGCCGCCCCACACATGAGCGCGTGGGGCGGCTTAATTATTTATAGGTTATTGAAAACCTGATTTATCAAAGAAAGATTACTTCACGAGAACCTTCTGGTTACCTACCACGTAGATGCCTGCGGGCAGACCCTGCGTAGCGTTTGTAGCCTTCACGTTCTTGCGGAGGAGCGTACCGTTCAAGCTGTAAACGTTAACCGTGGTGGGAAGAACAACAACGTCGTTCTGTTCGATGCTGTTGATAACGAGCTTGCCGAGGTCGATTGTAGCAGTACCGGCATCTTCAGTTACCTTGTCAGCCGTATCGGGAACAAAGATGTAACCGCTGTTGGCACCGATGTTCGTACCTTCAGCCGAAGTAGCCACTGCATTGCCGTTCTGGAGGTAAGCATAGCCTGCACCTACCTTCTTCGAGCCGCAGAGCTGACCAACCAAGCCGTTAGCTTCCTTAGCTTCGAAAGCGAACTTCACATTGTCGATAGCAGAAATTTCGCCGTCAGCATATTCGAATTCAGCGAACATTGAAGCGTCGAGGTTTGTAGCCAAACCGCCCTTGTAGATGAACGGCATACCGGCTTCGATGTTTTCGTCAGCGTATTCAGCAAGCACGAGCTTGTTTTCTTCCGTAACACCTACCACCTTGTAAGCCACACCGTAGTCAGCACCCATGCTGGGAGCAGCCACGCCAAACGGCAAGGTCAGAATCTGATATTTCTCGGCAGCAACAGGCCAGTAAGCGCTTGAAGTGGCAACGTCAGCATCGAGGCCCTTGAAGAACCAGTGTGAGTTAGCATCACCCTTGTCGCCCCAAGTCGTAAGGCCATTGTTCGACAAAGCGTTCAAGTACTGTTCAGCACCATTTTCGTTCTTACCGAGGCTCAAAGCGAAGCCACCGGGCTTAACGAGTGAGAGCGAAATTTCAGCAGCTTCAACCGACTGACCGATAGCACCTGCCTTAGGAGCAAGGTACATACCCGTACCTACGTTGCGCAGCGTGAGTTTACCGGCTTCAGCCTTTTCTACGTACCAGAGGTAGCTCAAGTGCGTAGTAGCGTCGATAGTGTCAGAGAGCATAGCATCGAGTTCCTCGTTGATTTCAACCACGTTCTGGTCGTTCTTCAACGATTCAACCGTGTTAGCACCGTCGGGGCGAGTCATCATCAAGCCACCTTCGAGGCTGTTGCCCGTTGAGCGAACCTGAGCCATGTACGAGGTGAGCTGCCAAGACTCGTCGCTGGTGTAGTTGTTCACCTTGTTCGAGAAACCGCGGAGCGTGTAGTACTTACCAACTTCGGGGAGCGTGAAGCCATTCTGGAATGCTACGGTAGCATCCTTCACCTTCTTCACTTCAGCGTTGATTTCAGCAGCCGTTTTGCCGTTCGTGTCGAAAGCTTCAGCAGCTTCGATGGCAGCGTCGAATGCTTCAACAGTGTCCATGCTGTAGTAACCTACGCCCTTGCTACCATCTTCGTCGATGTAGCCGGCGTTCTTAGCGTCGTTCTTAGCCTTCTTGGCAGCAGCGATAGCGTCAGTCAAGAGTGAGGGAACGGGGAGTTCTTCAACGAACTTGTCGTAAGCAGCCTGGAGGTTGTCAATCTGAGCCTGCGTAGCCTTCTTGGCATCGAGTTCAGCCTTGGCACCGGTCAACTGAGTTTCCATGTTCTTGCGCGTTTCAGCCGAAACGAACTTGATGGTAGAGTTTTCAGCATCTTCCGTACCGGGGTAAACCTGGAGTTCGCTCAAAGCGAAGTAACCGCGGTTGGTCTGATGGTTATCAATGCGGTAATCGGTCTTCGTAGCAGCAAACTTGAAGTACTTGTAGCTACCTTCGAAGGTGATACCGGCAGTACCGATAGCCTGAGCAGCCTGAGCTTCGTTGCTGACAGTGGGGTTCGTGATGTCCCAAGTTACGTTCGAGAAGCCAAGGAGTTCCCACTTCGTGTCAGCATCGGTTTCGGCCATTTCGTTAGCACCGAAAATAGCGAGCTGCATGGGGTATTCCTGCATGTTCATACGCTTAGCCATCTTCACTGAAAGACCCTTGCTCAGAGCTTCGCTGAGTTCAACGGCTACATAGTGATACTTATTCAAAGAGGGAACGAACGTACCATTGTGCCAGTCAGAGTGGAAGTAAGTATCGAAGTTGCCGTCGCCCAAAGCTTCGAGTGTACCTTCATTAGCATCCTTGCTTTCAGAGAAGTAGGCCACAGCCAAACCGCCATTGTCGGTGAACACCTCGTCAGCGGGAGCACCGGTTACCTTGATACCGCTCCAGTAAACGCTAAGAGCCTGGCTGTAAACAGCGTTCAAGTCTTCGTTCAGCTTCTGCTGAGCCACTTCAGCCTTGATTTTGTCGATGTCGGCCTGAGGAACGGGGTTGAACACGAACTGGTTGTTTGCATTGTCTACATCGTTCCAAGACATCACACCATGGTTGTCGTGCTTAGCGTGGAACTGCGTGTTCCAAGCCTGGGTGTTGGCATAGAAGATGAATGCCGACTTGTTGTTATTGCTCTTGTTGGCAATACCGAGGATGGCGCTTTCGTTCTGAACCAAGAAAGCCACAGCATCGTCGCCGGGCACCTTGTAGTTCGTGCTGCGCTTGTTGCTGATGTACTGGTTGTTGTAGAAGTTCTGCACCGTGAACGAGTCCTTACCTACGGGCGTAACCTTCCAGATGTAGGCAGCAGCCGTAGCATCGATGGGGTTAGGCATTTGGAAACCGGTCTTCATCCACAGCAAGTCTTCGCTCTTACCATTGGTCACCTTGGTATTGGTGGTCATGGTGCGGTCGCTCTTGGGCATGTTGATGTAGTAGTAACCTTCGCTCAGGGGGATACGAGCAGCCAAGAGTTCTTCGTAAGCAGCCTTCAACTCTTTGCAGAGGCGTTCAGCTTCTTCGTTTGAAACCTCTTTCGTTGAAGCTTCGTTGGCAGCGTTGTAAGCAGCCAAAGCCTTGTCGTAAGCAGCCTTCTGGAAGTAACCGGGGATAGTCTTGTCGTTGGGGAAGTTTGTTGCGTCTACCTGATACAGTTGGAGGTAGTTCGAGAGCAATTCTTCGCCCTGAACCTTAACCAGTTCGTAGATTTCCCACACGTTGGTGTCTACATAGGGGCTGTAGAAGCAAACACCGTAGTAACCTAAGTAGCAGTATTCGTTGCCTTCCTGAATTTCGGCCCATTTTTCAGCGCGAGTAAGTACGAATGCAGCGTCGTTCCAGTCCATGTGTTTGCCGGGGAAAGCTGAAGTACGCGTTTTAGGATCGGCATTTTCGTCGCTCATTTTTTCAGCATTGAGCAGGGTCATTTTGAAAGCCTTGCTCTTGTCTGCCGTGTATACAGCATCCTGTTCACCATCTTCGCCATTATCTTGCAGATAAAGGCCCGTTGATTTCTGTTTCAAAATGTAGAGGGGATGACCTTCGGCCTCGCCGTCTACCTTTTCAAAGTTGTAAATACAAGATTCAGTTACCTGCTGACTCACCTTACCGGGGCCGTTCATGTAACCTGCACTACCAAAGGCGCTGCTAACCAAAGGAGAATTCAGCACTACGTCCTTGCCAACCACCTCTTCAGGGGTAGTGAGCAATTTGCCTGCCTTATAATCCTGAGCAGACGCATTGGTCATTCCTATTAACGCGAACAGGAACAATGAAAGGAATTTGTAAAACCGTTTCATTTGCTAACAGATTTAATTAAGTAATAGAGTTAATAAAAAGATTTGTTGGTTATTTCACGTTTTTGTTCTTTTGTTGCCCTTCCTTGCGTGAGGTAATGACAGACAAAATCACGCCTACACGTCCATCACTTGCTAAATCAGTTAATATCCATGTAGGTGCACACCTTATCTTCACATTTTCTTCACGAGCGCAAAAGTAGTCTTTTTTTCAGAAGCACACAACCATTGAAACTCTTTTAACGCATATTTTAAAAGCATTAAGGTTTCATACTATTTTTTGAAAGGGTAATTTGACAAATATGTGTTTTGCAGCAATCGGTACTTACAGAAAGTAGAAGAAAAGCGTGGTTTAGAACAAAAGTGAAAACATGCTCTTTTTAGTCGTTTTTTCAGTTAGGATTTTGACGGAAAAACGGTCCATAAATATCTACTTATCAGAACGTGAAATTAAACCCTTTCTTTCGTGAATGTATTGCGAATGGTAGAAAAGCCCGATTCTATACTAAAAGTAATAGATGGCATG
>Monroe_p1__coassemble_421_pt1 | contig 17248 bp, 10 predicted proteins | sample Monroe_p1__metabat2_low_PE_006 | metagenome-assembled genome bin Monroe_p1 | reverse complement strand
ACCTCATGAAAACTTAGGTTTTCATTTGGTATTGCGCTCGCCTTTTGCTATATTTACAGAATATAGAGGGCGGCTCGGCCATACCTCATGAAAACTTAGGTTTTCATTTGGTATTGCGCTCGCCTTTTGCTATATTTGCCACGTGAAAGACATTGATTGATAATAATTCATACCTTAACAAATAATGAAAAAATTACTTACTCTTACGTTATTGGCCGGAAGTATGGTGCCGCAGAGCCTGTTTGCACAGGAAGTGGACCGCACGAAATACCCGGACTTTAACGCGAAAATAAATCCGGATGCCTCGCTGATGCGCATTAAAAACACCCGAGGCCAACGTCCGGCTTATGTGAACAATGCGGAAACCAAGCACTTCCCGCCTGTGTTTAACCAGGATGGTGGCTCGTGTGGCTCGGCTTCGCGTATTTGTTACATGTTTACCCACGAGCTCAACGCTTTCCGCAATCTCGACGGTAAAGACCCTAACAACTACTATCCCTCGCACTTCGTTTGGCTGCTCACCAACGGCAACTCAGGTAAAGACGCCTTTGTTCAGCACATCGGTGTGCCTTCGGCAGCCATTTACGGCGGACAAACCTACTCAAAGTATTTCGGTAACCAGGATACTACGAATCCTGACTTCGGATGGATGACCGGCTACGACAAATGGTACTCGGCCATGTTCAACCGTATGCTTCAACCCAAGAACTTCCCCGTGAGCGTACAAACCGAGGAGGGACGCGAGGCTGTGAAGAACTGGCTCTGGAACCACAACGGCGATGATGAATTCAGCGCGGGCGGTATCGCAGGTATCGGTGTGGCCAGTGGCGGACAGTGGTTTAACATCGAATCTACTCCGACGAACGACGAAATCGGGGTGACGGGTAAATTCTACGTTAAAAAGTGGGGTACGCAGGTTGACCACGCCCTGACCATCGTGGGCTACGACGACCGCATTGAGTTCGACCTGAACGGCAACGGCAAGTTTGGCGAAAAATCGGCCGACGAGGTGGGTGCCTGGATTATCGTGAACTCGTGGGGCGACGGCTGGTGCAACAATGGCTTCATTTACTGCCCCTACGCTCACGCTGTGCCGGCTTTCAATGCCAACGGCACGCATCCCAACAATTACTGGATGCCCGAAATTTACCGCGTGCGCAAAAACTATGAACCGCAGCGTACCATCAAACTCAAAATGAACTACTCGCGCCGCTCTGAACTCTACCTGAGCGCAGGCGTGTCGGCCGACTTGAACGCAACGGAACCCGAATCGGCTGTGGCCTTCGAACACTTTAAGTATGCCGGCGACGGTAACGGCGGATGGAGCGAACCTGCTCCCGAAGTGCCGATGCTCGGACGCTGGGCCGACGGCAAACTGCACGAAGAGCCCATGGAGTTTGGTTACGACCTGACTGACCTTTCGGCAGGTTACGATGCTAACCAGCCGCTGAAGTACTTCTTCATCATCGACACCCGAAACTATGCCGAGGGTACCGGTAAAATTCACGCTGCCTCAATCATTGACTATGTGCAGAATGCCAAGGGCGTTGAAACTCCGTTCTTTGCCGACGGACAAACGGTTGACATTCAGAACAAGGGCAAGCGCACCATCATTTCGGTTGTGGTGCAGGGACGCGGCGTAAATGCTCCGCAAAACCTTTCGCAAACCGAAGATAAACTGATGTGGCAGGCTCCTGTGAAATCAAGCAGCGTGCTGACGGGCTACAAGGTGTATAAAAACGGTGAACTCGTGGCTACACTGGCTCCCGATGTGCTTTCGTACGACCTGAATGCCGAAGAAACCGGTGTGTGCACTTACTCGGTATCGGCTATCTACGGCGAAAAGGAATCGACCAAGGTTAACCTTGTACAAACCGTAGGCAAAACGGCTCAGAAGAACGTGAACTTCAAGAAGTCGGGCTTGCGCATCCCCGGTGTGTTTGGCAATACTTACCAAAAGGCCACCATCGAGTACTGGATGAACTGCAACAGCCTGTCAGACTGGAACCAGTCGGCCGGACCGGGCTGGGGTAACTTCATGTTCCATGCCAACAGCGATGGCCGACTCACCGTGGGTTGGAACACGAATGGCGACCGCATGGACATCTCTGGTGCTTATACGCGCGGACAGTGGAAACACATTGCCATCGTAATCGACGGTCACAAGATGACGGCATACGTCAATGGTGTACGCCGCAATTCATTCACCTCTGATTTATTCAGCGGTGTAGGTGGCTTTGGCGACTTGGTATTTACCAACGCCCAGGGCAAGAGCCTGGATGCTAAGGTTGATGAATTCCGTATCTGGAAGACGGCTCGTACCGACAAGGAAATCAAAGACAACTATAATAAGGAATTTGGCGATGCCGGTTTGCCCGAAGACCTCATGGTTTACTACAAGGGCGACATGATTAACGACAATGGCGTGATGAAACTGCGCGACCACACGGTTGGTCAGCACCACGGTGTGATTCTCGACGCAAACTACACGGCCATGAACCTTGGTGGCCCGACGCTTACAGCACCTGCTGACCTCAGCGTGGCTATCAACGAACCCGCAGGCACGGTTTACGCCGGTGTGCCCGTGAAACTCAGCGCAAAAGCCGGATTGGGCGTTGAATCACTCAGCTGGAGTGCTACCGAAGCTGGCATGAATGCCCTCAAGGTAATCAGCCCCGTGGCTACCTTTGCCAAGGCAGGAGCACACACCGTTAAGGTGGTTGCACACAACATTCAGGGCGAAACTACTGAGGCCGAACGTGTAATCAATGTGGCTGAATCGCCCGCTCCGACGGCTGAATTCACCGCATCGAAGACCACCGTTCCCGCCGGCGATGCCGTTTCGTTCATCGTCAAGAATTTTGTGCAGGGCTACACTTACCACTGGGATATGCCCGGTGCTGAGGAAGAAACGGCCGATGCACCGAATGCTGCCGCTGTTTACAATATGCCCGGCAAGTACAAGGTGACACTCACCGTGACCGGCCCCGACGGCAAAAAGGCAAGCAGCGAAGTGGAAATCACCGTAGCTCAGGTGGCTCCGTTGGCTTCGTTCCGCGTTGAACCGAACGTGGTGATGAAGGGCGAATGGACCAAACTGATCAACACCTCGAAATATGGTGCCAAGAAGCTGGAATGGAAACTCCAGAGTGCTGCCAACGTTATGGCAGGCGAGGGCGAACTCATTGCCTTCCGTCCTGACCAGCCCGGTATTTACGACGTAATTCTGACGGCTACGAACGAAGCCGGACAGAGCACGGCTACCGAAAAGGGCGGACTCGTGGTGTGCAACGCCGACAGTAAAAACGGCTTGAACTTTACGGGCAACGCTTCTCTGAAACTGACGAAGGTGCCCTTCAAAAAGGGACAGCGCGAATTTACCGTAGACTGGTGGATGAATCCCCGTCAGCTCAAGGCTATGGGCAACGGTATCGGCGACAACGTGAAGGACTTTATGATTACTACCTCGTCGAACGGTGCTATGGAAGTAACCGTTGACGGACGTAAGGTTACTTCGGGAGCCAACTTCGTAATTCCCGGCAGCTGGCATCACTATGCACTGAAGCTCAAGAATGGTTCGCTCTTCTTCTACCGCGACGGTGAAAAGAAGGCTACCATGGTGGTTGGACGCACCATTCCCGAACTCAGCCAATTCTGCATCGGCGGCAGCGTAGCTCCGTTCGACGGACAGATTGACGAGTTCCGCGTGTGGAGCAAGTCGATGACCGACGCTAAACTCCAGGGCTACTGCAACCAGCCGCTCGAAGGTGCCGAACTCGAAACGGCTATCAGCAAGGACGGCTTACAGCTTTACTATCAGTTCAACCAGGCTGGTGGCGACGTGCAGGATGCTACCCCCGCTGCTAACCACGGTGTGCGCACGAACTTCGGTCCGGAAGGCGACGCCTGGGGCTTGTCAAAGGGTGTGTTCTCGCTCAACTTCACCGGAAAGGCTGAGGATGTAACGGCTAAATTCCTGACGAACTACAAGGCTCCGTTTGCTACTACCGGCAAGGTGGTGAACACCGGTGCCCGCTTCAAGGAACTGGATGACTGGACGCTCGAAAATGTTGACGCTCAGGGTACCGGTTTCCATGTCGACACACAGAAAGACAGTTACATGACCATTACCACGACGTGGGACGGCTTCTCGGCAAGCATCGAAGACCAGAAAACGTATCAAACGATTACGCTTCCTGCCGGTGCTTACGAATTTACCGCCAACTATGGCAAATGGGAAGGTCAGGCTGTGAACACTTACCTGGTGGCTGCTGCCGGCAAGGCTCTGCCCAACACGGCTGACCTCGATGCCGAAGCATTGGCTTACTTGCGCATGGAACCTGTGGGTGCTACGAAATCGAACACTTTGATTTTTGCACTGACTGAGGAAACCGAAGTAAGCATTGGTTTGCTGGCTAACCAAAGCGGTAAGAACTGTATGTCGCTCGAAAGCTTCAACCTCAAGAAGCTTAGCTATCAGCCCATCGTAAACGATCCCTCGGGCGTAGATGGCATCGTTACTGAAAGCAAACCGCGCGACAACAAGATTTACGACCTCTTCGGTCGCCGTGTGCTCACTCCGCAGAAGGGTGGTGTGTACATCATCGGTGGTCAGAAGGTAGTTATCAAGTAATACATGCTCAAACAAACTGCCGGAGCTGAAGAGTCCGGCAGTTTGCTGAACCCTTAAGAAAACTCCCCGAAAGGTGCTTGACAAAGTGCCCTTCGGGGAGTTTTGCTGTTATAAGAAAAGCCGAAAAATTTGTATTTCAGCGCGAAAAGCATTACTTTTGCTTATCATTAAACAGAATACAAAACTAACGTCCTCCTAAGCTTTATGAAAATAGCATTGATAGGCTATGGCAAGATGGGCCATATCATCGAAGAAATAGCGCTGAAGCGCGGACACCAAATCGTATCGATTATTGATGTGAACAACATGGACGACTTCGACTCTGACGCATTCCGCAGTGCCGATGTGGCCATTGAATTTACAAACCCCACTGCTGCCTACGGCAATTATTTGCGCGCATGGGAACAGGGCGTCAAAGTGGTGAGCGGAAGCACGGGATGGCTGGCCGAACACGAGGCTGACGTGCGACGTGCTTGCACCGAAGAGGGACACACGCTGTTCTGGGCTTCGAACTTTTCGCTGGGCGTGGCCATTTTCTCGGCTGTCAACAAATACCTGGCACGCATCATGAACCGTTACCCCGATTACGACGTGAGCGAGGTGGAAACGCACCACATTCATAAACTCGATGCGCCAAGCGGTACGGCTATCACGCTGGCTGAACAAATCTGCGCCGAAATGGACCGCAAAACGGATTGGGTGAAGGGCGAGGTGAAAAATGCTGATGGCACCGTTAGCGGCTCGAAATGCCACCCCGACAACTTGCTGCGCATCGACGCGGTGAGAGAAGGCGAAGTGCCGGGCATTCACACCATTACTTACAACTCTGAAGCCGACCTTATCGAAATAAAGCATTCGGCGCATAACCGTTCGGGATTTGCCCTGGGCGCGGTGCTGGCTGCGGAATTCACGGCTACGCACGAAGGATTGCTCACGACCGACGATCTGTTCAACTTTTAAATCCTCCAAAAACGAGCCTTTACATCGCAGATATTGAGTTTGGGAAAAGCCGGAAACGGCCTTTTCACCGCGCATTTTCTGACACAAGGGCTCCAACTCTTCACAACCATGACTACTGACAACAAAGCCGCACAAAAAACCAAACCGGGCAAGGCTGGATGGATAAAATTCACGATTGTTACGGCCCTTTGGTTGCTTTTCCTCATTTGGGTGAAATCCTGGTGGGGACTGATTGTGTTGCCGCTTATTTATGACCTTTACATTTCGCGCAAAATAAAATGGGGCTGGTGGCGCGAACCCGAAGTAGGCCCCGTAACCCGCTTTATCATGAGCTGGGTTGATGCCATCGTGTTTGCCTTGGTGGCTATCTACTTCCTCAACCAATTTTTCTTCCAAAACTTTGTCATCCCTTCATCGTCGCTCGAAAAGACATTGCTCACGGGCGATTACCTGCTGGTGTCGAAACTGTCGTACGGCCCGCGCATTCCGCAAACTCCGCTGTACATGCCGCTGACACAGCACACGCTGCCTGTGCTGGGATGCAAAAGCTACTTGGAGCACCCGCACTGGGATTACCGCCGCGTTGAGGGCTTGGGCAAGGTGGAACTCAACGACATTGTGGTGTTTAACTATCCGGCCGGCGATACGGTGGCGCTGAACGCACAAAATCAGGATTATTACCGATTGGCTTACCAGTCGGGCGACCAGTTGCTCGGAACGCCTGCTACACAGCCCGGCGAACTGCCCGTACCAGCTTCGGCTGCCATTACGCCCACCATGAGCTACGAACAGCAACAGCAAGCCTATCGCAAAATTTACAATGCAGGTGTGCAGTATATGCGCCAAAATGCAGAACAGTTTGGCGACATCGTGTACCGACCCACCGACCGCCGCGAAAACTACGTGAAACGCTGCGTGGGACTGCCGGGACAAACGCTGCAAATCAAGAATAACGTGATTTACCTGGATGGTAAACCGAACCGCGAACCCGAAAACGTGCAGTATGCCTACGAGGTGACTTTCGTGCAGGAAATTCCCGACGAACTGAAACGCGAATGGGGCATTACGAACGAGGACCTTTACGCTTCGCGAAACGGCAATGTGGCGTGGATGCCGCTGACCAATGCTGTGAAAAAACAGCTTGAAAAACGTACCGATTTGGTAAGTTCCATTAAGCCGGCTCTGCCTGCTGCCGATTGGCTCTACCCCCAGAACATGGCTAAAAACTGGACTACGGCGAACTATGGACCGCTGTGGATTCCGAAAAAAGGAGCTACGCTGAAACTTACGCTCGAAAACTTGCCTATTTACGAACGTCCCATCCGCAACTACGAGGGAAACTCGCTCGAAGTGCGCAACGGACAAATCGTAATCAATGGCAAGCCCACAACTGAATATACCTTTAAACTCGATTATTACTGGATGCAGGGCGATAACCGCGACAATTCGGCCGACTCGCGCTTTTGGGGCTTCGTGCCTGAGGATCACGTGGTGGGCAAACCGCTATTCGTTTGGCTCTCGCTCGACCCTGACTATGGATTGTTCGACGGCGGCGTGCGCTGGAACCGCATCTTTAAACCCGTCTGGGACATCCGGTAAGCACAAATAGCACAGACAGCCGTGTGCCCGCGCTGCGGCATTCAACGCGCTGTCAATCAATAGTTACCGCACTGCATGAAATTCATCCGCACACTTGTATGCCCTGTACTGCTGACGGCTTCGCTGCTGTTGGCCGTACGGGGCTTGCTCGTTACGCACGTGCAATTACCGCCCGACACGGCGGTATATGGCTTGCAGCCTAACCAACACGTGCTGGTGAGCCTTACTTACTACGGGCTGAAGGTGCCGGGCGAAGCCATCTGGGGATACCATCGCTGGGGATACCGCGTGCCCGAATGGGGAGATGCTATCTTATTTAACTTGCCCCGACCAAAGGCACAGCACGGACCGGGACCCGAAACCGTGGGAATTTGCCACGCACTGCCGGGCGAAACCGTATGGATTGACCCCGTACGGCAAAAAGTGCTGCCGGCACGCACTTCGCCCGACGCACAACCCATCGTTATTCCGCAACGCGGACGACGCATCAAAATTACACCACACAACGCGCGCCTCATGGCTTACTTGCTGCGCACTTACGAAAAAGCACGCGCTGAAGCCAATGCGCAGGGTGAACTGCTGATTGACGGTGAAAAGGTGCATTCAGTGAAAACTACACGCGATTATTACTGGATGGAAACGCGCCCCGATGCTTATGTGATGGTGCCGCACGATGCGCTGGTGGGTAAAATTATCTATGCACATCCTGTGAAGAAACCGAACGGCAAAAATTAACGAAACCGAACGGTAAATCATTAGCCCGGAATGGTAAATCATTAGCTCGAAATAACTGCAAATGCTTTCCATCTACCCCTAAAAAACATACGCTCAATCACACATGCCTACCCTTTTGCTTTCAACGGCCTATATGGCCCCTATCGAATACTACGCCCACTTGTATGCGGCAGGTCATGCCGTGGAAGATCGGGGCGAACATTATGTGAAACAAACCTTTCGCAACCGTTGCTACATTGCCACGCCCAACGGACCGCAGGCGCTGACGCTGCCCGTGGTGCGCACCGGAGCGGCTCACATGGCTACGCGCGACATTCGCCTGTCGGACCATGGTAACTGGCAGCACTTGCATTGGAATGCGCTGGTGTCGGCCTACGACAATAGTCCGTTCTTTGAATACTACGCCGACGACTTCCGCCGCATTTATGAGCGGAAATACGAGTTTTTAGTTGATTTCAACGCAGATTTGCGTCAGCTCATCCTCGAAGAACTTTCGCTCGACCTGCCCATAGCTGTCAGCGACACTTATGTCGATGCCACGCCCGCCGAGGATTTCACCGATTTGCGCCAGGTGCTTTCGCCCAAAGCGCAGCCCTGTGTACCGGGCGAAACGTCGGCTACCGGCTTCTGCGCAAAGCCCTATTACCAGGTGTTTGCCGAACGAACGGGCTTTTTGCCGAACCTGAGCATGGCAGACTTGCTATTCAACATGGGACCGGAAAGCCGTTTGGTGCTACGCGGCAGCATTTAACAGTCGAAAGGCACGAAACCATTCGGAATGTAAACTACTGCCCCACTTTTTTGCCCTATTTGTCGGATTTTACGACCAATAATTCGTACATTTGCACCAACTTGCCGTAAGGCTCATTCAACGAAAAACATATTCACAAACCATACATACACATTTATTATTATGCGCAAGACAAAGATGACCCTTTTGGCAGGGTTGATTGCTGCTCCCTTATGGGCACAGGTAGCGCCGCTCGGAGGCTACTTCTACGGACAGATGCCCGCCCCCACCGGATGGGAATGGCAAAGCCCTGACTCTGTGGCCTACAACAAGCAGCAACCACACGCGTGGTTCTTCTCGTTTGCCAACGTCGACGAGGCACGCAAGGTGTTGCCCGAAAACAGCTCGCTCTGGCAGTCGCTCGATGGCGAATGGCAATTCCACTGGGCCTCGAACCCCGATCAGCGCCCGAAGGACTTTTACAAAACCGACTTCGACGCCTCGAAATGGGACAACGTACAGGTGCCCATGAACTGGAACCTGGCCGGACGCCAAAAGGACGGCTCTTTCAAATACGGTAAGCCTCTTTACTCGAACCAGCGCGTAATATTCCAACACTCTGTAAAGGTAGGCGACTGGAAAGGTGGCGTGATGCGCACTCCGCCCAAGGACTGGCAGAGCTACACCGACCGCAACGAAGTGGGTTCGTACCGCCGCACCTTTACCATTCCTGCTGCATGGAAGGGCATGCAGATTTGCCTGAACTTCGACGGTGTCGACTCGTTCTTCTATCTGTATGTCAACGGCAAATACGTGGGCTTCTCAAAGAACTCGCGCAACTTGGCACAGTTCGACATCACCCCTTACCTTAACGAAAAGGGTGAGAACCTGGTAGCCGTTGAAGTGTATCGCCACAGCGACGGTTCGTTCCTCGAAAGTCAGGACATGTTCCGTCTGCCGGGTATTTTCCGTACCGTTTCGCTCACGGCCAAACCGCAGGTTCAGGTGCGCGACCTCAAGGCGATCCCCGACTACGATGACACTTACACGCATGCCAAACTCAACATCTCGGCTTTCGTCAAGAACCTGACGAAGAAGGATGCCAAGGGCTACAGCATCAAATACTCGCTCTTCGAAAACAAACTCTATTCAGACGAAAACACCCTAGTGCTGAACCAGACTGCTCCGGTGGCTACCGTTGGCAAGAACAACGAAATTGTGGCAGAGTTTACGCTCGATGCCGGCAACACCGTGAAGCCTTGGAGCGCCGAAGCTCCGCACCGCTATACGCTGGTGGGCGAACTGTTGGACAAGAAGGGACGCACCGTCGAAACCTTCTCAACCATTGTGGGCTTCCGCGAAATCGAAATCAAGAACACACCGGCCGACAAGGACGAATTCGGACTGGCCGGACGTTACTACTACCTGAACGGACAGCCCATCAAGATGAAGGGTGTGAACCGTCATGAAACGAACCCCGAAACGGGTCACTACATTACGCGCGAACAGATGGAAAAAGAAGTGTTCCTGATGAAGCGCGGCAACATCAACCATGTGCGTAACTCGCACTACCCCGATGCACCCTACTGGTACTACCTCTGCGATAAATACGGTATCTACCTCGAAGACGAGGCCAACATCGAGAGCCACCAGTACTACTACGGCAAGGAAAGCCTTTCGCACGTACCTGAGTTCCGCAACGCACACATTGCGCGCAACATGGAAATGGTACACGCCACGGTGAACTCGCCTTCAGTGGTGCTTTGGAGTTTGGGCAACGAGGCCGGACCGGGCAAAAACTTTGTGGACTGCTACAACGCTATCCGTAAATACGACACTTCGCGCCCCGTGCAGTACGAGCGCAACAACGACATCGTCGACATAGGTTCGAACCAGTATCCCTCAATTCCCTGGGTACAGGGTGCGGTAAAGGGTAACTACAACATGAAGTATCCTTACCACATTTCTGAATATGCTCACTCTATGGGTAACGCCTGCGGTAACCTCATCGACTACTGGGAGGCTATCGAAAGCACCAACTTCTTCATTGGCGGTGCCATCTGGGACTGGGTGGATCAGGCTATGTACGGCTACGACAACGGCAACCGCTACTTTGGTTACGGCGGCGACTTCAGCCAGGACAACAAGCCCAACGACGGTATGTTCTGTATGAACGGTGTGATGCGTCCCGACCTCAGCCCAAAGGCACAGTACTACGAAGTGAAGAAGGTGTACCAGAATGTTGGCGTCAAGGCGGTAGACATGAAGAAGGGCTTGGTTGAAATTTTCAACAAAAACTACTTCGAACCGCTCACGCAGTACAACATTCAGTGGGGACTTTACAAGGATGGCGTACTCGTTGGCAGCATGCAGCCGCTGCAGGGTCCGCGCAACATTGTTGGTCCGCGCGAAAAGCAGGTGTACACCCTGCCTTACAACTACAACGAGCTCGACCCGGCAAGCGAATACTTTGTGAAAGTGGTGTTTGCCCTGGCCAGCGACAAACCTTGGGCAAAGCAGGGCTATGTGCAGATGGAAGAACAGTTGCGCGTACGCGGTGCACTCGAAAAGGCACCTGCCGTTCAAACCCTGGCTGCCGAAAGCAAGGGCAAGGTAACGACCACGAACGAAGGCAACTTCACCGTGGTGAAGGGCGAAGGATTTACGGCTAAGTTCGACAAGCAAACGGGTTCGCTCGCTGCGCTGACTTATGGTGCCCAAACCATTATTCGCGAAGGCGAAGGTCCGAAACTCGATGCTTTCCGTGCCCCGACAGACAACGATGCCGGTATCGGCTATCCCAACGCCTGGTTCCAGTACGGACTTTACAACCTGCATCACAAGGTGACGGGTGCAAAGACGATTACGAAGAAAGACGGCACCCTGCAGTTGAGCTTCACCGTCGAAAGTCAGGCTCCCGAGGGTTCACGCCAATACTACGGCGATCGCGACCGTACGCCCGAAAAGACGTACAGCTTCGACATCGACAAGAAGAAACTCGGTCCCGACGACTTCAAGTTCACCACGAACCAGATTTACACCGTTTATCCCGACGGTTCGATCGAACTGCAAAGTGCCATTTCGGCCAACCGCGCTTCTGTGGTACTGCCGCGCATCGGTTATGCCTTGCAGTTGCCCGGTGAACTCCACAACTACAACTACTACGGCCGCGGCCCCATCAACAACTACAACGACCGCAAAACGGGCCAGTTCATCGAGCTTCACACTTCGACCGTAGCCGACCAGGGCATCATGTTGCCCAAGCCTCAGGCTCAAGGCAACCGCGAAGAAGTGCGTTGGTGCGCACTGACCAACGACCGCGGACAGGGCGTAGTGTTCATTGCCGACAGCACCATGTCAGCCTCTGCGCTGCCTTGGAGCCAGCAGGAACTCACACTGGCTGCTCACCCGCACCAGTTGCCCAAATCGAGCGGCACTCACCTGCACCTCGATGCCAAGGTAACGGGTCTGGGCGGTGCAAGCTGCGGACAGGGCGGACCTCTTACCCCCGACCAGACGCTCAGCACCAGCTATCAGTTTGGCTTCATCATCCGTCCCGTCAACATGGGGCGTGCCATGCCTGCCATCATCAACGAAACGGCTAAGGTTTCGGCTTCGGGCGAAAAACCCATCAGCTTCGAACACAGCCGCGTGGGCAAAGTAACGCTCAGCACCGCTGCCAAAGACCGCACCATCATGTACAGCATCAATGGTGCGAAAAAGGGTAAACCCTATACCGGTGCCATCGACCTCCGCGCAGGCGGTACGGTAAAGGCTTGGTACAAGGAGAACCCCGAACTGACTACCGAAATGACTTATGCCCGCATCGAAAGCGTGCCCCTCGAAGTGGCCTTTGCCTCTTCACAGGAACCGGGCAGCGGTGATGCCAAAAACATGGTCGACGGCGATGTCAACTCTATCTGGCACACCATGTACTCTATCACCCTGGCCAAGTATCCCCACTGGGTAGACTTCGACGCCGGTGAACCGAAGAACATGAAGGGCTTTACGCTGCAACCGCGTACCAGCGGCAGCAACGGCTGGATTAAGGACTACGAAATCTACGTGAGCAACGATGGTAAGGAATGGGGCAACCCCATTCACAAAGGCACTTTCGAAAACAATGCCGACCTGAAGCGCGTGATGTTCAGCAAGCCCGTTAAGGCTCGCTTCATCCGCTTGCGTGCGCTCAACGAACAGAGTGGTCAGGACTATGCTTCAGCTGCTGAGTTCTCGCTCATTGCCGACTAACAATTAGTCACTCACATCAAAACCGCTTGTACAGCTATCAGGCTGTGCAGGCGGTTTTTTTGTATGCGTTTTGCATTCACAAATATCTGAACAAAAGTAAAACCGGAAAGATTGCCTCGTCGTGTGTGTAAGCGCGAAACTTGCGTATGGATGACCGACTTTATGGTACTTTTGAAAACGCTGATTATCAATAGTTCCAAAATTGTTGAAACTAGCTCGGAACTAATTCAAACTAGCTCGGAACTAATTTCAACTAGCTTGGAACTAATTCAAACTAGCTCGGAACTAATTTCGACAATCGCGGAGTATATTTCAAGAATAGGCCAACCGGCCACTCAAACAGCTGAAAAACAGTGAAAAAGTGCGGACATTTTTTAATGTAATTTTACACATTACGAAGAATCCCGTTTAACAGTTACCACAGAGAGGTGGCGATTGAAACTGCACGCCTCAGATTTCAGACGAACCCTAAAATTTGTAAACACACGAATTATGTCTGAAAAAATGCCTAACTTTGCATGCGAAATCAGACAAGAGGACAGATTTGGCTGCTTGCAACCTCTATAAAACAATGCTAAAACTCGCACAGCGGACACGTGCTCCTTCGACTTTACGGGTCAAGGTGGTGCACATTGTGGCCGGCGTTTCCAAACAACGATACGCTGTTGCCCCAACTGCTGACGATGCTAACATGAACAATAGCCGAATCCCACTCTGCCTGTTTCCGCCATGCGAAAGCAGGCTTGTTTTTTTTACGCCGGGCCAACGGGAAAAGCTGTTTCAAGCCTAACACCAAGCCGGGCTAACCCTTACTTATTATTTTTCATTACAAAAACTATGGGATACTTATTCACATCCGAATCGGTGTCGGAAGGACACCCCGACAAGGTGGCAGACCAAATATCTGACGCCGTACTTGACCAGTTGCTGGCTTACGACCCCAACTCAAAAGTAGCTTGCGAAACGCTCGTTACCACCGGACAGGTGGTTGTGGCAGGTGAAGTGAAAAGCGAAGCCTACGTCGACCTGCAGGACGTGGTGCGCAATACCATTGCACGCATCGGATACACCAAAGCTGCTTACAAATTCGAAGCTGAAAGCTGCGGCATTTTCAGTGCCATTCACGAACAGAGCGGCGACATCAACCGAGGCGTTGACCGCAAAGACGCGGCCGACCCTATGGCACAGGGTGCCGGCGACCAGGGCATGATGTTTGGTTATGCCAACAACGAAACCGACAACTACATGCCGTTGCCCCTTTCGCTGGCGCACGACATTGTGTATGTATTGGCCGAAATTCGCCGCGAGGGTAAGGTGATGACTTACCTGCGCCCCGACTCGAAAAGCCAGGTGACGGTGGAATACGACGACAACCATGTGGCACGCCGCATCGACACCATCGTCGTTTCGACGCAACACGACGAATTCATCACTGCCGAACAAGCGGGCTCGCAGGACGAGGCCGACCGTCAGATGGTGGCACAGATTGAAAAGGATGTACGCGAAATTCTGATTCCGCGCGTGGTGGCTGAACGTGTCAATACGCCCGAAATCAAAAAACTCTTCGAAACGAACGACATCAAATACTTTGTGAACCCTACGGGCAAATTCGTTATCGGCGGCCCGCACGGCGATACGGGTTTGACGGGACGCAAAATCATTGTCGACACTTACGGTGGCAAGGGCGCACACGGTGGTGGTGCTTTCTCAGGCAAGGACCCTTCGAAGGTGGACCGCTCAGCGGCTTACGCTGCACGCCACATTGCCAAAAACATGGTGGCTGCCGGTGTGGCCGACGAAATGCTCGTTCAGTTGAGCTATGCCATTGGCGTGGATAAACCCATCTCTATCTTTGTCGATACTTACGGTCGCAGCCACGTGAACCTGACGGATGGCGAAATTGCCGAAAAGGTAAAACAGCTGTTCGACCTTCGTCCGGCTGCCATCGAACGCGACCTGGAACTCCGCAACCCCATTTACGAGGAAACGGCCAGCTATGGCCACATGGGACGCGAACCGCGCCGCGTGACGAAAACCTTCCGTTCGTTTGGCCAACCCGACAAAAAGGTGAACGTCGAATTGTTCACTTGGGAAAAACTCAACATGGTTGAGAAAATCAAGCAGGCTTTCGGTCTGTAATGATTTTGCCGAACTGATATACACACAAAAAAAGCCCCTTATCCATTCCTCTGCCAACGTGGCATGGAAGGGATAAGGGGCTTTTGCTCACTACATAAACTCTGAAACTTTAATACATATACATGAACATTACTGTTTACGCTGCTTCGAGCGGACAACTGCCCGAAGTGTATACCGATGCGGCTCGCGAACTGGGTTCGCTGCTGGCTCAAGGCAACCACACGCTGGTGAACGGTGCCGGACGCACGGGACTCATGGGTGCTTGTGCCGATGCTTGCCTGTGCAAAGGCGGCAAGGCGGTAGGCATTATTCCGCAATTCATGATCGACCAGCAATGGCAGCACACGGGCATGAGCGAACTCATCGTGACGCCCGATATGCACCGCCGCAAAGAGCTGATGGCCGAAATGAGCGATGCTTGCATTGCGCTGCCGGGGGGCGTAGGCACATTGGAGGAATTGCTCGAAATCATCACTTGGAAACAGCTGGGACTGTATCTCAAGCCCATCATCATCCTGAACACCAACGGCTACTTCGATGCCTTGCTCGCACAGTTGCAGCATGCCGTCGACGAACGCTTTATGCGTAGCCAGCACGCTGAAATATGGCGTGTGGCACACACTCCGGCCGAAGCCATCGAACTGGCTCGAACCACTCCGCTATGGGACAAATCGGTGCGCAAATTTGCCGCACTTTAACTTGGTGACTCGCAACGCGAAAACCATACAATAGATTAGCGACATTCGAGGCAAATTTATTTTCCATAAATAGATGTTCCGAATTATTTTTACTTCGATAGCATTATAATAAATAATCGGAAGCACCTACTTATGCAAATAAAGTGGTATCTTCGTGGATAATAAATAGCTGTAAAGTATTTCCCCTTTAAATCCGTATTTACAAATCAATACAGTACTTATCGGTACAACCGTAACGAAAGGAGGCAATCATGTTGTATTTTGCAAATCCCATTTATGACACCGTTTTCAAATATTGGCTTGAAGACGAACGTGTAGTGAAAATCCTGCTTTCTGCCCTGCTCAAAAAAACGGTGGTGGAAGTGGAAATGCGTAAACACGAATATGCTAATGTGTATCGCGACAAAATATCCATGTTTCGCATCGATTTTGCAGCCAAAGTGCGCGAGGAAGATGGTCACACCCACTTGGTACTGATTGAACTGCAAAAAACGTGGCTCGAAACCGAAACGCTCCGCTTCCGTCAATACCTGGGCGCACAATATGCCAACCCGGATAACATGCTGAAGGACAACCATTTGTCGAGCCGTGGCATCCCGATGGTGGCCGTTTATTTGCTCGGACATCGTGTGGGCAACATTGAAGAACCTATTCTTTATGTCAAACATCGCTCGTACGACTACGAAGGCAATGAAGTGACCCAAGGATTGCCCGACCCCTTTGTCGAAAGCCTGACGCACGAAAGCATCATCGTACAAATTCCACGACTGTACAGCCGGGTGAACAACCGCTTGGAAAAAGTGCTAAGCCTATTCGATCAAACGCTTAAAAGCGACGACGACAACCGGGTTATGTATATCGATGAAAGCATTTACCGCGATGACCCGGAAATGATGTGCCTGATCAATCGATTGGTAGCCGCTGCTGCCGATGCACAAGTCAGACAAAACATGAACGTCGAAGAGGAGTTCTTTCAAGCCATTGAAGAACGCGATACACTCATAATGCAACGCGAAGAAGCACTCAAGCAACAAAAGGAACAATTGGCTGAACAAGGACAACAATTGGCTGAACAAGGACAACAGTTGGCTGAACAAGGACAACAGTTGGCTGAGCAAAAGGACCAATTGGCTGAGCAAGGACAACAATTGGCTGAACAAGGACAACAATTGGCTGAACAAGGACAACAATTGGCTGAGAAAGAGGAGCAGTTGGCTGAGAAGGAGCAGCGTTTATCAGAACAACACTCCATCATTGCGTCGTCGGCCCGCCAAATGAAATTAGCCGGAATTCCCATTGAGCAAATTGCAGCGATTACGCATTTATCGCCTGCTGAAATCGAAGTTTTGTAACACACGACCATTTGAGTAAGTAGGTGTTTAGGAATCAATTCAGCAACTGCCACAGCCAAGTGGAGATTCAATGCATGAATTATTTTTAAGCACCTACTTATTGAAGTCGTCTAAACTTTTCTGACGAAGATTTGATTTGGAGATTTATCTC
>Monroe_p1__coassemble_411_pt1 | contig 17594 bp, 12 predicted proteins | sample Monroe_p1__metabat2_low_PE_006 | metagenome-assembled genome bin Monroe_p1 | reverse complement strand
TTGTTTTTCAAAATACTTTCTATATTTGCAGCAGAGATTAACCGACAAAAGCAATGGGTAAAAGATAATTATGGCCAGGCATTTGCAGCCTGACGTTTGGATGAGCTTTCACTTCATTTTTCAGCCCACAAACAGTACCCTACTACTTATCAGCACAACTTTGCAATGCGGTTTCCTCCCGATGCAGCGTGTCAGTGAGTTTTTACCACAAGAGGATGTGCCTCCTGCCGTTGCCGTACAAATAACCGATTTGCACATTCCCGAAACAGCCCATGAATAAATTATACACCTTACTCGCGGCCTCGCTGCTGGCTACCACAGCTACAGCCGAAGAAAATGCCCCGATTTTCGAAACTTCATTCAACACGGCCGAGGATTTTGCAGCCTGGACGGTGAAAGATGTCAACAAGGATGGAACGACATGGACCTTCAATGCCGAAACCACGCCCCACGTATATTACCAATACCACAACACCAACACGGGCGACGATTGGCTGATTTCGCCCGAAATCACCCCTGCGGCCGACGGAACGCTCATGGTTCACTACCTGTTTAAGGGCAGTTCCTTCGGCGAATCCTTTGAGGTGTACACCGGCACCGGCGGGGTGGAAACGATGAAAAAACTCGAAAAAACCTATACCAAGGTGCTCGATAAAAACATGTCGGGCTACTTCCTTTACGAGGCTAAGGCAGGCGTGCCCTTCCGCTTTGCCTTCCGTGCCACCTCGAAGCCCAATACCTGGCGCTTGTCGCTTTCGAAAGTAAGCGTGAAGGCGGTACAGAACCCGGTAGACTTGCGCGTGAGCGAAATTATTTCGCCCGTCACGGCCGAGGGACTGGGACAGGAAACGGTGAAGGTGCGACTGACGAACGATGGTAAGGTGGATGCCAAAAACTTTAAAGTGGGACTGAGCATCGACAGTGTGCAGGTGGCTACCGAAACGGTACAGGCTACACTGGCGCCCGGACAGTCGATGGACTACACCTTTACGGCCAAAGCCGACCTTTCGACTCCGCGTAAACTCTACCAGCTGAAGGCGTGGACAGAACTCGCTGGCGACCTTGACTCGCAAAACGACACAACAACGGTGAACATCCGCCATAAAGCGCCGGCTACGGTGCCTTATACCATGGGATTTGAGCCGAACGAATATACCGACGACATCAAAATCATGAACCTGAACAAGGATGATGGCTCGTGGGACATTAACCTCGACATGAGCAGCTGGTTCAGAATGGCACGCACGGGTATCGGCTGTTTGGCTTACAACTACAACAAGGAAAATGCGGCCGACGACTGGGCTTTCCTCGAACCTATCCAAGTGGAGGCGGGCTACTATGCCTTTAAGTTCTGGTACTCGGGCGACGATAATCACCCCGAAAAGTTTGGCCTTTACTATGGCGATTCGGCTTCGCCTGAGGCTATGAAGAACACGGTGGTGGAATATGCGCCCTTTGCCCGTGGGGCCTACGAGGAGTCGATTCACATCATTCACTTCGACAAGCCGCAAACGGTTTACTTCGGTTTCCATGCCTTCAGCGATAAGAACCATAACTGGATTTGCATTGACGACATCAGCATCAGCAAGGTGACGAACGAGGATGTCGACCTGTCGCTCACGAGCTTTGCGGCTCCGTTTGACTATGTGCGTCAGGGCAATGGCAAGGACGTGGTGTTCGAACTGCGCAACGTGGGTATCAAGGACGTCGATGCACACGTCACGCTGAACATTGATGGTGCCAAAAAGCAAGAGGCTGATGTCAAGGTTAAGGCGCAGGAATTTAAAAACTGCTCGTTCGGCGGTGCGCTCGAAGGTTTGGCACAGGGCAAACACAGTATCGAGGTGATTGCTAAAAACGATGCTGACGTGAATGTGCTGAACGATACGCTCCGCAAGGACATCGTGATTTTGGGCGATGCTGTGGCGCTTTGGGACTTTGAAACGGCTGAGGTGCCTGCCGAACTCAAGGTGCGTGTGGCCGATAAAGGCACGGTGAACCCGGATGCCGGCGAAGAATTCAACGAAATGGGTGTGGGCATTTTCAACCTCAAGGCACACCCCATGCTGGGCGAACATGTGCTGGCTATGACCAGCTGGCTTGAGGGCACTGAAGTGGCTGACCGCTGGCTGGTGCTGCCGAAAATGAAGGTGACGAGCGAGGATAGCTACTTTGTGTGGGATGCGAACTCGTTTAACCCGAACTTCCTCGAAAGCTACGAGGTGCAGGTGGCTGAAGGCGAGGACAACGAAATGAAATACTCAAAGGTGTACAGCGTGACGGCTGAGAGCGTGAATGCCAAAACGCACGGTGTGAGCCTGGCGAAATATGTGGGCAAGGATGTGTATGTGGCCATCCGCTTGCGTTCGCGCATTGCCGACTGCCTGATTCTCGACAACCTGGGCTTCTACGGTGGTCTGACGCAGGGCATTGGTTCTACTTCGGTAACTTCGGCTCCGGCTATTGTGCTGAGCGGTGATGCCTTGACGCTGTCGGGCGGTGCTGCGCAGGTAACGGTGGTTGATGCTTCGGGCCGTGTGCTGCTCAACGAATACACGCAGCGTGTTGACATTGCTTCGCTTCCTGCCGGTGTGTATGTGGCCAAAGTGGTTACAGACAATGGACAGAGCCTGAGCTACAAATTCGTGAAAAAATAATGAGAACGTAAGGTTCTGACGACTTCAATGTCATTTAAATCGTCAGAACTTTTATGAAATTCAATCTTCGTCAGAAAAGTTTAGACGACTTCAATCCCCCCCGACCGCCATACAGAGCGGTCGGGGGGATTTGTTTTATGCTACAAAGGGGTACAAAAAAACGGCGTGTCATGGTTTCGCAGTGAATGCTGAAATCATGGCACGCCGTTGAGCGTATAAATTACGTTTGCTTATTTGCGGAAGTTGTCCAAACCGGTTTGCAGGAAGTTGACGAACTTGTCGACATCCTCGTCAAACGAGTAAGAACTGTTGAGCGGTTTGCCGTTCTGGTCAACGAGCACATAGAAAGGCTGTGCGTTGGCGCCGAACTTTGAACGCTGCAAGTAGCTCCACTTGTCGCCCACGGTGCGGAGCGTCGTGGTGCTGCCGTTTTCCTGTACTTCGATGGGTTCGGGAAGCGGCGTTTTTTCGTCGACATAAAGCGAAATGAGTACATAGTCCTTCATGAGGAGGTCGCGTACCTTGGCATCGTGCCAAACGGCGAGTTCCATTTTGCGGCAGTTCACGCAGCCATGGCCGGTGAAGTCTACTACAACGGGCTTACCCGTTTGACGAGCGTAAGCCATACCGGCTTCGTAGTCGCGGAACTTAGCTTCGATTTTCACAGGGTCGAGGTTGAAATCCTGCGTCGAAATGGGCGGTGCAAAGGCACTGACAGCCTTGACGGGAGCACCCCAGAGGCCGGGAACCATGTAGACGGCAAAGGCCAGCGAAACGAGGGCCATGAAGAAACGGGGCACCGAGGTGTTGCGTTCGTCGGGATCGTCGTGGGGGAACTTGAGGAAGCCGAGCAGGTAGATACCCAACAGGGCGAAAATAATAATCCAAAGAGCCAGGAAGGCTTCGCGGTCGAGCAGGTGCCAGCCGTAAGCGAGGTCGGCCACCGAGAAGAACTTGAGGGCAAAGGCCAACTCAAGGAAACCGAGGGTTACCTTGACGCAGTTCAACCAACCACCGCCCTTGGGTGCACTCTTGAGCCACGTGGGGAAGAGGGCAAACAGCGTGAACGGCAGGGCCAAAGCTACGGCAAAGCCTAACATACCAATGGTGGGAGCAAGGGCTGAACCACCCGTGGTGCTGACTTCGACCAAAAGGAAGCCGATGATGGGACCGGTGCACGAGAAGCTGACGAGCGAAAGCGTGAAGGCCATGAGGAAAATACTCAGCAAACCAGTGGTTTTTTCGGCCTTGCTGTCGACTGCTGAACCCCATGACGAGGGCAGCGTGATTTCGAATCCGCCGAAGAAGCTGGCGGCAAACACCACGAGCATCAGGAAGAAGAGGATGTTGAAAATGGCATTCGTCGAAAGGTCGTTGAGCGCACTGGCACCGAAGATACTGGTGATAATGAGGCCGAGCGACACATAAATTACCACAATCGAAATACCATAGGTTATGGCATCGCGAATACCCTTTTTACGATTGCCCGAACGCTTCAGGAAGAAGCTCACGGTCATGGGAATGATGGGCCACACACAGGGGGTTACAAGGGCTACAAGACCGCCGACGAAACCGAGGAAGAAGATGTAGTACCAGGCTTTTCCGGCTACATCGCCCGTGGCACCCTGACCAAAGGCTTTGAGTTCGTCGATTACGGGCGTCCACAGCGCCTTGGCAGCTGTGCTGTCAATGGGTTGTACGGCCAGAGCCTCGCCTTCGCCCTCAGGATTTGCCTGAGCTGCAGCGGCACTGTCGGCAGCAGCTTTTTCGGCCTCGGCCTTTTTAGCGGCTTCGGCAGCTTTGTCGTCGGCCTTGGCTTCGGCTGCAGCGGCAGCCGGACCGTCGGTACCGGCGAGTTTAGCGTCTACGCTGGTGGGGGGCAAACAGTTTTCGTCGTTGCACGCACCGTAGCGCAGGTATCCTTTGAGTTCGTAATTCTTGTCGGTGAGTTCCACACGCTGGGTAAAGGTGGCAGTGCCTTCAAAGTACGACACAGGCATTTCGAAAATGGGGTCCTGCATACGTTTTACGCCAGCACCGGGCTTCAGTCCGCCCTTGAGTTTGGCGCCTTTGATTTTGTCCACACCGAAGCTTGCAGCAGTAGGTCCGCCTTCAGCAATGTCTGTAGAATAGATGTGCCATCCTGCATCGGCTTTACCCGTAAAGACGATGTCGATGGTGGTCGGATTAACGCGCTTGTACTGCACGCTAAAGTTGACCTGTGCTTGTACGGCATTGAACACCGCTACCAGCACCAAGAGTGACAAGGTTACGAATTTCTTCATTTTTCAAAAAAAAAGTATGAGGTTGATCTTTTATTTCTTGCTTGATTTGCAAGGCCTTTGGCTGCGACAAAAAGCGCAACTTAGGCAATTTGTAGCTGCAAAAGTACAATAAATAACTTGATTCAAAGGAAAAACAAAACAATTTATACGCGATTTGTCATAATTATTCGTTGAAATTCGGGCATTTTGTCAGATTTCGGGCAAAAAAAAACGAAAGTCTTCACATTTTCCTGCGAGGGAACGTGTAAAGACTTTCCATTTTTTCCTGTTTTTTTTCGATAAATGTTCAGCAAAAACAGGTCTTTTTTTTTACAACAAGTAACCGCCCGTGCGGTAACGCGCGGCAGGCGGCATTACTTGAACACTACGTCGAAGGGCAACACGCCCACCTGCATACGGGCTACAGCCTTGCCGTCTTTCTTGAACTCGCTGATGAAGCCGCGTTCCGAGAAGGCCAAGGGCGAAGCCGACGAACCAATCACAATGTGACCATTGGCGGGGTTGATGTTGAGCGCCGAAGGCAGACCCACCTTTTGGGCATTTTCGAGCGGCACGTTGACGGCCGACTTGTCGATGGTGTGAATGCGTTCAAGGCTGTCGATGGTTGCCACATCGTTCTGATAATCAGAGGTAAAGTGCAGCACATACAGGTCGTTGCCATCCATGGCGCAAATGCCGCCGGTGCAAAAATCGGTTACTTCGCCCGTGCGACTCACCTTCTGCACCTTGGGCTGCACGGTGGCATAATCGCCCTGACACATCACAAAGAGTTCGCCGATTTTGTTGGCCATGATTTGGCTGGGGTTCAGACCTACAGCAATTTCGCCGTTGTGCTGAAAGCTGGCTTCGTCAATGATTACCACTTTCTTGCCGTCGGCATAGTTTTGCTCGAAGTCACCGCTCATGGCCACATAAATTTTGCCGTTGGCCGCAACCATGTCGTAAGGATAGGCACCAACGTGAACCGAACCCTGCAGCTCGTAGTTCGTCGTGTCCATACGGGTTACATAGCCTTCGGGGCCGTAGTTTATCAAATACACATAGCCGTTTGAGCCACACACGTCCCAAGCGCCCATAGTGCTTGAAGTCTGCACCTTTTTAATCACTTTCAGCGTCTGGGCATCGAGCACCCACAGCAGGTTCGAACCGTTCATGGGCACATAAATGCGCGAACCGTACTTCACGGCGTGTTCGGGGGTATCGCCGAGCGACTGCTGGTTCACGGTGTTGAAATAGTCGAGATTCACGGTCAATGAGTCGTTCATGCCGGGAATATAGTCGATGCCGCCGGCAATTCCGGCAAACTGATTGCCCTGAGTCACCACAAACATGGGCGAAACCAGTCCCTTCACTTCGGTGGGCGGATTCAGGGGGGCTGAGTTTTCTTCATCGTCGCAGGCCGTCAGACCTACTGATACACACAGCGCAAGGGCTGCCAACTTTAAATACTTGAACATGAGGTTGAAATATTTTTGAATGATTTATTTTTTTTGCTTCGAAAAACTATTTCTTTGGAAATGGAAAATGCCTGAGAGCGGTTTATTCTATTTGGCGGTTTACTCTACTTAACGGCTCCCTCTACTTGGCGGTTTCGTCAGTTTAAAGGAGGAAAAGGCTCAGAATGCCCATACGGCCGAAAGTTTGTAGGCACGGCGCGGCATGGGGTAGCGCCGCACAATTTCGTACGAACGGTTGAAAGCATTGACAAGGTCGGCCCGCAAATCCAGGCGGTGACGGCCCAGCTGCCAGGAGCGGTAGGCGGCAAAGCCCCACTCGCTGTAGCGCGGCAAGGAGGTGGCAGGCAGGTGTTCGAGCGTGCTCCACCGCTCCGAAGCCCAAGTGGTATGGGCAACGAGCGATAGCCAAGGGTTTTCCCAGGCAAGCGAGGCTGCTCCGCTGTGGCGGGGAGTGTAGGGCAATTGGTTGCCATACGTTGCTGCCGTACTTACCGAACGGTCGGCGGCGCGTTGCAGACTGTAGTTGGTGGTGAGCACCAGCTGCTGACGGGGGGCCACACGCAGCGTGGTGTGGAGCGTCAGGTCGAGACCGCCCACGCGCACTTCGCCCAAGTTCACCGTGCGCCACACAAAGAGGTTATAGGGTATGCTCACAATGCGCTGCTCCACTTGATTGTAGTAAGCATCGGCTGTGAGCAGCATTTGCCACGGTCCGTAAGCGGTTTGCGCAGTCAGCCCCAGGTTGGTTTGGCGCGTCAACTCGGGTTTCAGGTCGGTACTGCCCAAATGATGATAGTAGTTTTCGGTAAACGAGGGCATTCGGAACGCCTCTTTGTAGCCGGCACGCAAAAACACGCGCAAATGCCGTTGACCGACGGCGCGCACCGAGGCACTGACGGCTGGCGTAAGCCGCACCTCGTTGTCGGCAGCTTCGGCGCCGGGGCGGTGATTGGCATAAAGGTGACACAAACCGCGCAGCGTCAGGCTCACCGGACCGGCGTGCCAACTGGCCGAAAGGCTTTGCAGCCAAGTGTCGCGGCTCACCCGTTTGGTTGCGGGAAGGTTGCTGCTCAGGGCGGTATGGGCATAGTCGGTGGCATAGGCCAGGGCGATGTGGTGCGAAAAGTTGCGCTGCATTCCGGCGGTGAGGTAAACTTCGCGCTGATAGTACTTTTGGCGGGGAGCTCCTACGGCAATGGCGGTGTTGTGATGGGTATAATGGCTTTTTTGCCAATCGTATTTGGCGGCGGCAAAGGCGCTCCATGCTTTGTTTTGCCAAGTCCAGCGTGCCTGCCCGAAGGCTTGCTGCTCGGTGAGCTGCTCGTTGTTGTCGTTGACATACAGCACCACAGGGCCGGGCAAACGGCGATGATTGTGGTAAAAACTGGCAGCAGCGTGCAGTTGGCTGTGTGTCCACCGTTGTCGGGCATGGAGTTCGGTCTGTGCGGTCTGCATGCGGCTGTTGGCGCGCCGAAGGTGTTCGGAGGCCACGCCGTTTTCCACGTAGAACGGGTAATTATTGTCGGCATAGAACCAGTTGGCCGCTACTCCCACCTGTGTGCGTTCGCTGGGCTGAACCGTAAGGCTGGCTGCGGGATTCCAGGTGTTGAAGGCGGCCTGACGCAGCGACACCGTGCCGTGCAGGGGCTGTTTGCCGGAGCGCAGGGGCTGTTCGAAGGGCGAAACCAGGTTGACCACGGCTGCTGCAAGGTTGCGCACGGGGCAGAGCAACCGGGCATAGTCGAGTGTTTGCAGTTCGATGGCGGCCAGCGCGTCGATGTTGAAGCGTTGCAGGTCGGTTTGTCCGTTTCGCACATCGCTCATGCCGAGGCCGTCGTAGGTCACCATGGTATGTGCGGCTCCGAGTCCGCGAACGCTCACGGTTTTCATGCCACCGGCGCCGCCGTAGTCGCGCACGGTGACGCCGGCCAAACGGCGCAGTGCATCGCCCGTATCGGTTATGCCGCGCTGTTTAAAGGCCATGCTGTCCATGCGTTGCACCGGTACGTTGGCGCTGATGCTTTCGTGTTTTCGCAGGGTGGTTATTTCGGCGGTTCGCAGGGTGTCCGGGTCAAGTTTTTGTGCCGCCGCGTACATCGCGCCGAGTACCAAACCTATAACCACAGCAACTGCCCGCCGGGCCTTGAAGCTCAGCAGTTTCATAAATGTTTTTTTCGGGAAAAGTAAAGGAAATCCGGGGCACGAAGGGGGAGTCCCGGCCTCATAAAGGGGGTTGAAAGGTATCCTCTGCACCCCTCCTCGGGGGTTGGTCAAAGGGTTGAACCGGATACGGGCGTGTAAGGCCACGATGGCGTTTCCGGCTCGTGCCAACGGCAGGTTTTCTGGCTTGCCCTTGCATGGTCCGCCTTCCCGTGGCTGATGCAGCTCACAGTGGCCAAAGTGGTACCATGCGGTAAGAAAAGGCTTACAGCAGCGGGACTGCACGGGATTTTCACCCGTTTCCCTCATCCGTTGTCGGGTGCAAAAGTAATGAAATATCGGCAAAGCGTCGTGTTATTTCGGTGCTTTTCTTTCGGTGGCAGGGAGTTGCCGCGCCCCATACCAACCTTATTTTCCAAAAATCAAACCAACGGCTTCGGTTTGCCGACTGCCCATTGCGGGCGGTGCAAGCCGAAGCCGTTGGTTGGAAAATGATGATGTGAAACAAATGATTTTCAACGTAAAAAGGGTGCATTTCCCCCGGTTGCGGGCCTGTGTCGAATAGGCGGCTATAGAAGTCGTCATAAAAGTTCAGACGACTTCATAGCCAGAGCATCACTATGACCTGGGCTATGATGACGCGCAGGAACATGCACAGCGGATACACTGTGGCATAGGCCACCGAGGCTTTGTCGCCGGGCTGTGTGTCGTTGACGTAGCCCAGGGCAATGGGGTTGGCCATGGCGCCGCAAAGCATGCCGGCGGTGGTGGCAAATGTTTTTTTGCTGACTACCACGCTGACAATGCTCATGATGACGACGGGCACGATGGTAAAGGCAAAACCTATGCCTATCCACCACAGGGCCGAAGGCTGCATCACGGTGGTCAGAAAGTCCTTGCCGGCATCGAGTCCCAAACAGGCCAAATACATCGACAAACCGAGCGAACGCATCATGAGGTTGGCACTGGTGGTGGTGTAGGCCACCATGTGGAAACGGGGACCGAAGGCGCCAATGAGTATGCCCATCACGATGGGACCACCTGCCAAACCGAGTTTCACGGGATAATCCATACCGGGCACAAACAGGGGAATGCTGCCCAGAAGCAGACCCATGACAATGCCGATGAATATGGTAATCATGTTGGGCTCGTCGAGTCGTTTCACCACGTTGCCCAATTCTTTGGCCACTTCGGCAATGCTCTGCGCCTCGCCCACCACGGTTACGCGGTCGCCCATGCGGAGCACGAGGTCGGGAGTGGCCACCAGCTGAATGCCCGAACGCTGCACGCGGCTCACGTTCACGCCGTAGCGGTTGCGCAGTTGCAGCGCACCGAGGTGTCGGCCGTTGATTTCGGGGCGGGTAATGAGTATGCGTTGCGAAATGAGGTTCGAATCGAGTGCGTTCCAGTCAACGTCCTTACGGTTCCAGTTCGTTTCGTCAATCTGTCCGAAGAAAATGGTGAGGTGGGTCACCTGTTTCTGGGTGGTAATGACAAGCAGGCGGTCGCCCTGTTCAATTTTGGTTTGCGCATTGGGCAATATCACCCTGCCCTCGCGCCACAGTCGCGACACGATGAAGCGTTTTTCGTCCATCACGCTGAGTTCGCCGAGCGTGTGGCCGAACACGGCGGGATTACACACCAGGAACGAGGCAATGAAGGGGGTGTTGGCGCTTTCGGTTTCGTTCGACTTTTCGTGTCGGGTGAGCCAGCCTCGCACCACGATGAATGCCAGGATTACGCCTACCATGCCGAGCGGATAAGTCACGGCGCAGCTGAGTGCGGCTCCCGAAGCGGGCTGTCCGAGTTGCTTGAGGGTTTGCTGTGCGGCACCCAGGGCGGGGGTGTTGGTGGTGGCTCCGCAGAGCACGCCCATCATGTCCTGCAACGAGAGCAAACCTGTCCAGCCGGTGACAAGGGCCATGAGGGTGCCGATGAGCACCACGCCGACGGCTAACAAGTTCAACTGCGTGCCGCCCTGACGAAAAGCACTGACAAAACCGGGACCTACTTGAAGCCCGAGGGTATAGACAAACAGAATGAGGCCGAAACTTTCGGCATAGCTGAGCATCTGACTGTCGACTTGCAGTCCTAATGCACCGGCCAAAATGCCGATGAAAAACACATAGGTAACGCCAAGGCTCACGCCGCGAAAACGAATGTTGCCCAAAGCCAGCCCCAGGGCGCAAATCAGGCATATCACAATGACGGCCTGTACGGCTGTGGGGGCAAACAGGGTATCGGTTAACCAATCCATGGTTGGGTTATACTTTATAATGTTAAAGGTAAATTTCTCGGCAAAGTTAACCCATCATTTGGGAAGAAACAAATTTAGTTCCTTTTTATCTGCCGTTCTGGCTGTTTTCCACTGCTTTTGAGCTATGAAGATGCGCCTACGGCAACACGGCCGCCTGTTTCCCGGGTTTTTATCTGCATTTTTTTGCAACCGGAAAAAACAGGCGGCCGTGTGGTGCCACTCACCGAAGATGGGGAGTAGATGTGGGAGTAAATGTTTGTCAAGACTTGAGAATGATTTCGCCCTCGCGCGAACGGCGGATGAGTTCGCAGGGGGTCAGCCCGAAATTGTGCTTGCAAAAGGTGTGAAACTGGGGGGCCGATTTGAAGCCGCTATCGGTCATGAGTTTTCTGGTGGTCATGCCGGGGAAGGTGGCCTTGAAGGCAATTCGTTCAAGCTGCTTTTGCTGGAGCCACTGCTTGGCCGACATGCCGAACTCTTCGAAAAAGCGACGGTAGAACACGGTTTTGCTCACCTTCGTCAGTTCGATGAGTTCTTTCACCGTGCGCACCTTGGCCTGGTTGCTGGTAATGATGTTGCGGAAGTTGGGGCGGTAATATTTGGCCATGACGGGGCGGAACAGGCGTGCCAGTTCATCCTTGCGATACGAGGCAAAGAGCAGGAAGAAGAGTTCTTCGCCTTTCAGGTCGCAAAGGTAGCGGTTCAGCAGACCTTCCGTTTCGTACTGCTTCACTTGCTGACACAGCACATTGACCGACGAGTTTATCTGCAAGCGGTAAAATGGATATTGGTTAGGGTCGAGAAAAAGGTCGGACCACTTAACGAGCAAACTGTTATAGGCTTCAGACAAGGCCTCGGTATTCAGCACCATATAATGCGAGGGGCTCAGAAAATCGGCCTTGATTTTGGTGTTTTTCTGCAGCGTAAAGCAATCGGAGGGTTCAATCAGTGTACTTTGCACCGTTCCTTCAATTTGGAACAGAAAATTGCCTTCGAGCACCACAATCATGCTGTCTTCGTCTACCTGAAGTTGTACCGAATCGCCTTTCTGCCGTTGGTGAAAGGAAAAACGGGTGCCTTTGGCATACTGCGTGTAATGCTCTTGCTCATGTTGTTGCTCTAAAACATGGAGCATTTTTATTCCTAAGTTATCCATACGTGTTTAAAAAAAATGCCAATCGTGTTCCGAAGCGTGTGAATGGGTGTGCCGGTGGTAAGTTGAAACTTGTGTTTTTAGATGAACGGCCTGACTTGCAAACGTCTACTGCTTGCGGCAGTCTCTGCTTGCGATTCTCGCAGTCGAAGTTTGCATACACAACTATTGGCCCGGAAATCTGCTGACTTTCCCCGGGCTTGTCTGTTCAACGCGATTGACAGAAAAATATTCCTTAATTGGGCACATTGAGCATGTGCGAGCTGAGTTGGTTTTATGAACCTGTCCTATTTTATGCGACAAATTTAAGCATTCATGCGCGAGTTGCCAATTTTTCGTCCGCCTTTTTGCGGCTTTCTGCTTGTTGTGAACTGTTTTTGTGGGGTTGCGCTTGGGCTATCGGCACGACTGATGTGCCACTCCGGTAAACAGGGGGTGGATATTAGGCTGGGCATGCAACTTGACTTGAGCCCCTGCCTGGGACAGCCTATGGTTCGGAACGAGGCTCGAAACCATACGCGCCTTCGCCGTCATTGTTTGTTGGTGGCACACATCGGGGGTGTTTTCCGTTTTAATATTTTTCACCTTTTTCAAAAATGCACAGACGGCAATGATAACCCCATTTCAAGCTTTCCCAACGAGCTTCGGGGGCAACCCTGAACAAGGCATAAACTCCACCCCAATTCAGGCACTGCCCTCCCCCATCTGCGAACAATAAATCGCGGTATGCAGTCCCCCGTTTGTTTCGATCGGTGAAGCGCATGGCATGTCCTTCACTTTTCGAGGGGAGCGTTGAGTAGGCCGCAAGGGGACTACACTTTGGGCCCAGGGGGTGAAATGGGGCTGAAGCATGGACCTACCCCCAAACCCGGAATCCCCAACATGGGCTTAATCCTTCACGCCCGATTCCTGCACGCTGCCACTGCTCCGCTTAGCTGTCACGAGGCTTCACACTGCGCTTTGGTTCATTCTGTTTTGTTAACAGTTTAATCCCTTTTCCCTCCCTCTTTCTCTTTGTTCCGCTTCAGGGGCTTGTTTCCTTTTTCTTTGAAAAAGTGGGGCTTTTTTTCGCGCGCCTCATTTCGTCCATTCTGCCTTCGTCGTTTGCTCAGCCCTGCTTTTGGGGGCAGGTCCGGGGGCTTGTTTCCGCTTGTCGCGGCGCGGCAAATTCGCTTGCACGGGCAGCCTTCCACGCTGCTTTGGGGGCTTTGTGTTGCCCGTTCTCCGTTGGTGGTTCTTTCGTGCGTTCAGTGTCCGTCGGTCCGTCTGCCTTTCATATTTCCTTTTGCGCGTGTCATGGTTCGTTTTCGTTGCGCAAATTTTCGCACTGTTTTTTCGGACAATTTTCGTGGTTGTTTTCCGGCCGGTCAGTTCGGTCAGTTCCGGGTTCAGGGGGGCTGAGTTTTTCAGTTTGGGCTTTGCTTTTCCACCCTCACAGTATGTGTTTACATAATCTTATTCTAATTGTTTTATTTTTTTAATGTATATAAGAAATAATGTATGATGAGCATGATAGGGTGTGGAAAGTGTTGGTAACTTTTGGACTTAAAATTTGGTCATGTCGTTTTCCACGTTTTGCACTGCTTTATCCACATTTTTATCCACACTCTGTTTGGGGCAACAATCCCTTTGTATAAAGGAGTTTCGCGTTATTTTTGTAATACTTTTCAACAGGGTGTGGAAAACTTTTCAGCCCTTAAAAAAACTTTGTGGAAAAGGCATAAAAATAGTGGATTACGCTATGGAAAACTCGTGGAAAAGGCTGTTTATTCGTGGAAAACTTCTGGGGGATTTTTCGGGCGCATGCCGTAGTTTTTCCCCAACTGTTTCAACAGCTTTTCAACAAGTTATACACAGGGTTTTCCACAATAATTTTGTAACTTCGCATCGCCAGTTTCAGGCCGGAGTTTGTCAGCCAGTCATCCTCCGCTGTGAAGGCAACGACAATCAGCTTCAGGGGTTGGTCAGCCCGTTGCCCGTTTCTTGTTTCATCTCTTCAAAAATACATCATCAATATGCGCAAACTTACTGTCGAGGACTTGAACCGCATGGACATCGACACCTTTAAACAATCCGACAAAACACCCCTCGTCATGGTACTCGACAACATCCGCTCACTCCACAACGTGGGCAGCGTGCTGCGCACTGCCGACGCCTTCAGGCTCGAAGGGGTGTGGATGTGCGGCATCACGGCTACACCGCCCTCGGCCGAAATACACAAAACGGCGCTCGGTGCCGAAGATTCTGTGAACTGGACCTATACCGAGGATACACTCGATGCTGTTAAAAAATTACAATCTGAAGGCTACATTGTGCTGGCCGTCGAACAGGTTGAAGGCAGCGAAAAACTCGGTCAGTTCCGCTTCGACCCTTCGCGTCGTTACGCCCTGGTCATGGGCAACGAGGTGAAGGGCGTGCGTCAGGATGTGGTTGATCAATGCGACGGCGCCCTCGAAATTCCGCAGTACGGAACCAAGCATTCCATGAATGTGAGCGTCACTGCCGGCATCGTGATTTGGGAAGCGGCACGCATGCTCCGCCAGCTTTAAGCAGCACTTTCCAGCGGAAGCAATTACCGCCTTGAGCCACCTTGCCAACCGGCATTTTTCACCCCCAATTCTGCACCTTCGGTCAACCTTTCCGACTGACTGAAACCCAACAGACGGACCGACCGAAAGCAGTATACACTTTCTTAACAATCCACTATATTCTGTTAAATAATCTGTTAGAATAATGAAGTATAGCGTCATTGCCCTCGACTTAGACGGCACCCTTACGAATCACGAAAAAGAAGTAACTCCGCGCACCCGACAGGTGCTCATGCAGGCCATGGACGAAGGTGCCACCGTGGTGTTGGCATCGGGCCGACCCACCTACGGCATTGAACCCGTGGCCCACTGTTTGGAGCTCGAAAAACGGGGAGGATACATTCTTTCGTACAACGGCGGCAAAATAGTGGATTGGCAAATAAAGGAGGAAATTTACGCCAAACAACTACCCGCCGAGGTAGTGCCCCAACTTCACGAATATGCCAGACGTACGGGCCATGCCCTGCTGGGCTACAAGGGCAATGACATTGTGACCGAACGCCCCGACGACCCCTACGTGCTTGAAGAAGCACGCATCAACAAAATGCCCGTTTGCGGGGTGGAATGCCTGCTCGACCACCTCGACCCGCACCCCACCAAATTGCTGCTTACAGGACACCCAGACGACATGGTGCGCGCTGAAGCCGAACTGAGCAACCAGTTTGCCGAACGCATGGACGTGTTCCGTTCCGCCCCCTTCTTTGTTGAACTGGTGCCGAAGGGCATCGACAAGGCCCGTTCGCTCGCCCGCCTGCTCGCCCGCCTGAATCGTTCGGCAGCCGACCTCATTGCCTTTGGCGACGGCTACAACGACCTTTCGATGCTGCGCTATGCCGGCATGGGTGTGGCCATGGCCAATGCCGCCCCCGAAGTGCGCGCCGAGGCCGACTTCGTCACCGCATCGAACGAAGAAGACGGCGTGGCCCTGGGCATCGAACGCTTTGTGTTGGCCAACGACTGCTGATTGTAAGCCACACAGCACCCTGCCCTATTCATAGCCACATAGCCAAACTCTGAAAAGTACCCCCTCCAAAAAAAATATGCCCCCCGGCTGCTCATGATGGCGGCCGGGGGGCATGTAGTTTCATTCACTGACAATCAATGATTATGTATGTAATTATCGTATCGGCATTCACAAATTTCTGGCGTATAGGTCAAATTTCTTATTAAAGTTAAGGCGTATAGGTCAAAGTTAAATCAAAACAGTTCACCGCTGCTTCCATTTCGGAGTGAAAAGGGCCTTTCTCAGGCTCACTTCATTCATTTTCTGAAAGCATTGATTATCAGTAGTTCCAAGCTTATTGAAACAAGCTCGGAAGAAAATCAAACTGGCTCGGAACTAATTTCAACAAGCTCGGAACTAATTTGCACAAGCTCGGAACTAAATCCAAGTATCTCGGAACTAAATTTCACGCGCTGCATTTCCATGCCCCAACCACCGCTAAACCGATGGTCTGTGTGGTTTTATTTTTTAAATGCGATTCTACTCCTTTGTAAGGTTTCGCATCAGCATCCACTTCCACGCAGGAATCACGCAGATGGTTTGTTCGTTTTCGGTGAATGTGGTTTCTTCATTTTGAGTTATAATGGTCAGTGAGTGGCAACCGGTAGCTTGTGCAGCATCTAATAGTCCGTTGATTTCGCGTTGTCGGGTGTCAGGGTTGGTCATATCCCATGTCACCTGTATGAGTTCTGTCACGGTACTCTCGCGTTGCACCACAAAGTCGCATTCCGTATGGCCTTGGTAATAGTAAATTTTGTCCCAAGGTTCGCGTCGGCGATAGAGTTCGAGCGCAACGGCATTTTCCAACTTTTTGCCCTGATCGTCAGATTGAGGAAGCAGCACGGCACTGCGAAGTCCATTATCGATGCAATAATACTTGTCGAGCGATTTTTGCTCCTTGACCAGCGAGCGGTCGTATTTGGATATTTTTAGGAACATGAATATGCTACACATGTAGTTGGCCCACAAATACAAATCGTCGCGATTCACTTTCAAACCCTGTGAACGAATGTCCTTGTAAATGGCATTGATCGAGGTGGGTTTGGTTAGATTCGCCATGATGCGTTTGATGAAATAGCGGAGCATGGCAATGTTTGATACTTTGTAATGCTCAGCCAAATCCTTGAGTATCATGGTGTCGAAATAAGCATGAAGCAGTTTGAGTTGTTCGGTTTTGGACTCGGTCAGTACCACTTCAGGAAAGCTGCTTTCCTTGCAGCAGTAAGCATCGAATGCCATGCGCACTTTTATTTGCTCCTGCTCTGTGAACGATTGGGTGTTGACGTTCTTGAAACGGCAGTATTCGTTGAACGACAATGGGTAGGTTTCGAACTCTAACGGATAGCCCCGCAGGGCCGAAGCCAATTCGGTTGAGAGCATTGTGGCATTGCTTCCGCATACGTAGATGTTTTTGCAGTACGACTTGTATAGGCGGAGCACGAAGTATTCCCAGCCCTCAATCAGCTGTATCTCGTCGAGAAACAGGTGAACCTCTTTAATTGGCGTGTTTGGATACATTTCCATATACGCCGTGATGACGTCATTCAGTTCGTCGGACGACATGTTTACCAGACGTTCATCGTCGAAGCCCAACCATAGGATATTTTCTCGGGGCACTCCCTCTTCAATCAGCGAGTTGATAGCTATTTCCATAAGTGTGGACTTTCCGCAGCGACGCACACCGGGAATCGTGATGATTTTTTTGCGGTTGAGCGGTAATTTTACGTCGCGGTCGATGACGTCGAAAGGTATTTCGCTTTGCTTAATGGCAATTAGTGATTTGATGATGTCTTTCTTCATGTTTTTCCTGTTTTAAGGGCAAATATATGGAAGTTTCCGGAAAAACATGAAAAGATTTTCAGAAAGTTTCATGAAAAACATGAAAGAAATCGGAGAAAGTTTCATGTTTTTCCGGAAAGGTGGGGCAAAATACGGAAAAAGCAGGAATGCGGTAAGTATTGGTTATGGAATCATTTCATTGAAGTTTCCCACCCCTTCATATCAGCTATTTGAGTAATAGTTCCCTTCGGTGGG